>ERZ780141.155-NODE-155-length-55212-cov-24.454158_pt1 | contig 55212 bp, 46 predicted proteins | sample MGYA00433080_ERZ780141 | MGnify/ENA primary metagenome ERZ780141 (study PRJEB29588, sample SAMEA2154047) | human gut metagenome | biome: human gut; feature: human-associated habitat; material: faeces | place: Denmark | collected 2008/2010 ... | reverse complement strand
AAGACTGTTATATGAGAAAGTCAGTAATCGTGACTTCCCAGCTTCCGGTTGCCAAGTGGTATGACTACATCAATGAACCGACAATCGCAGATGCAATCATGGACAGACTCACAGCCGGCGATACTCACAGAATCGAGTTGAAAGGTGACTCGTTAAGACGTAAAAAACAGAAATAATACTAACTTTGCAGAACCTCATTGCAACCACTTTTGAGGTGGTACATTACATCGCGCTACAGGCGGTACATTACAAACCGCTACAAGAGGTACATTTATCCCGCTATAATCAGGTGAGGGAGATGTGCTCACGGGAGATGCTGGACGAAAGTATTCTCAAATATTCATTAGCCTTGGCCTACACAGGAATATTGTCCCTTATGGTCGCCGCGTCATTCTATATGGTGCTGATCGACGGCCTTATGGGTAATACGGGCGGTTGGTTGCCGGCGGCCGGGTGCGTCCTGACTGGCTTGTTGCTTGCCGCCCCGACACTGAGCCTTGGCATTTTCGTCATAAAGAATTTCTGGTGGCTCGCCCTTGCGGTTCTTGCAGTCCTTGCCGTGATTGGCGCCATTGTCGGCGGAGTCTCTTCAGGCGGCGTCAGCGCATCCTCGCAAGGCGATGTCTTTGTGGACCGATATGGCAATGAATATATCAGCACCTCCGCCCAGTTCCGCATCTATGGCGGCGACGAGACCTGGAACACCAGCAAGAAATACCACATAAAAGGCCAGAGCGGCACCTTCTACCGCAAAATCAAATGAGTTTCACCGTGCAATTTGCAAACCGAATTATGACTTAGTTGTTTTTAAACTGTTTTGTTTTTGATTGTGGTCGGAAGTTTAGACCAGAATATAGCCTTCTTGTTCATAACAACGGTGGTATCTCATTATCATATCGAACAACGGCTTGATACGAGAATCAGATATATTCAAAGATTTGAACTTATTATACTGCTTGTTGAATAACGATTCATTGCCGTGCTTTATTCTGTCTTCGATGTCGTCCGGAATAAGCATAGAAGCTCTGTCTCCTAATCTGGAATAAAACTCTGTCTGGTAGATGTTAATGCCAGCAAGATCAAAATCTCCGAAATGAATATATCTGTTGGGTATTCGTTCCAACCATTCATAGAGTGCGGAGTTCTGTGGATATCTGCATACGAAGATGTACTTTCCTCTTGAGAATAAGTTCGTTAGCTCCGAAAGACTATTGAAATTCTCTAAGTTCTCGATTCCTACGACAATTACATCTTCTGGAATGCTTAAGGTTTCAGGATGATAGATGAAAAATGACATCCCGCTATGTGGGGTAAGCGAGATTGTCTGCCTATCAATGATTACCTCCACCGGTTCGATACAATTGACCAAGAAACCACGCAGAGTGTTAACCTTTAATGTTTTTGAGTCACCTGTTTTATTTACCAACGCCTGTCTGGTAAGATTATCGGAACGCAATTCCATCCATTCGTCGATGGGGACACCGCAAGTGAACAGATCCCTGATGAGTTGATCACATAGCTCCGGATTCTGAACACGGATCTTCTTACGGATTCCGTTTGTGCTGATGGAGATGACATTCTCGTCCAGAAGCGGTCTTGTAATCCATTCAGGAAGCGCTGTCCAAGATAAAGTCTCCCCGGATAGAATTCTTTTGAGCCTCTGCGCTTGTGAGGTTGTAAGTCTGTTCTCTGACATAACAATCAGTCTAAATGGCTTATGAGAGGGATTACACGCGTCCTGCTATCATTGTCTTTTTCAAGTAGGTAGGTGTACTTGTAGTCCTCCGCGTTGAAAGTTGTCGGAGAACTGTTTACCAGTAGGATATTCCTTTTGTTGGCGAACATTAGTATTCCTTTGACATTGTTAGGATGCAGTTTGCCGATCTCATCCATCATACAATGGATCCTGAAATCTCCAAACTTGCGGGAAGCCCTTTCCTTGAATACATTGATAAGCATAATGTTGATCATAGCTTTGACAAGAATGTCCGTTCCGTCAGAGCCGACATTGGATATTTTCTCCACCCACCCTGTGTCATTGTCGTTTTCTACAATTCTGAATTCAAGTTTGAACGAATCCGAGAGGTCAAGAGTCTTGGTCGATGGCTCGTTCTGTAGCGCTTTCATAAAGCGCATCAGATAATCCACCGCTTTTGTGTTGACTTCGGAACGGTCTCCTTGGGAAAACAAGTCTATCTCGCCCATATTGTATTGGTTCTCCTCGTTGAACTCCTTAATTGTCAACAAAAGTTGGACAAGGCGGTTTTCGCTTGCCAATTGCCTCAATGAGATATTCTTGATGGCTCCGACAAAATTGTCTTTGCAGAAATCATCGTTTATCTCATTGATAACCTTGTTTATCTCGCTTCTGTTTTGCGTCAGGTCGGAGGTCTCTTTTGCAATGCGTCGAATAATGTCAGTATAACGTTCGCTGATGCGTTTTTGGAACTCTTGAAGCATATCATTGGATATGAATGAGTCCAAATCTGACGCAAAGTCCATATATTCTTGATCGGTAACCATCCCTGTCTTGAAGTTGAAAAGGTTTCGGGGTGAGAATCCATCTTTAAACACAGTTACAGCGCTTTTGAACGCTTTCATATCGTTTTCTCTTGAAATGATTCTCGACCTCAAATCATTTGTGATCTCACGGCAAGACTTGCCGGAGATTTGCTTTTCTCTGTCCGTCTGTTCCGAATGAGGATTTAGCATAGGATCATCGAGAAAGTTGTTCGCCTCAAGAACGTTATCACTGATTGTTTTCAGTCGTTCTTTTTCATCACTGATTTCTTTCAGGAGCCTTTCCCTTTCCGTTTCCAATCTATCCTTGCGCAATCGGAATCTCTCGTCAAGATTCTTTACTTTAGCTTCGACTTCCTTCCTCTCATTGCAGAAACCTTCCTCGTTGTCAAAAAGTTCGCGTTTGTCTTTTTCGTAATCAGAGACATCGGACCGGTGACTCTTGATAAAAGAAAGCTCATTGTCAATCTCACGGATCATAGTTTCATACCGTTTCATAGAATCCACATCCGCGCCGGCGTTCTTCAATTCGAGTAGTCTTTCTTTGTTGTTCTGATCCAATGCAATGTCAAGGTCACTGTCTAACTGCTTCAGCCTCATCTTAATGTCATTCTCTTTTTCTTTGAAATCTAATTCTATGACGGACAGTTTTGCATCAGTCGCCTTTTTTGCTGTGGCGATCTTCTTGTTCAGCACCTCTTTACTTTGTGCAAGAGCCGCTTTCGCAAGTTCAAGCCTATTATTAAAGTCTCCGATTCTATTCTCTACGGCATTTAACTCTTTGTCTTTCTTATCTTTTCCAGCCTTCTTCAGATCATTGATCTCGACATTCAACTTCTTGAAGGCTTCATTACTTTCATAGCAACGCAAGCCGACTTCCTGAATCCTGACATCAAGGGCCTTTGCTTTCCGGTTGACTTTGTTGACAATTGCGTTTTTCTCTGCCTCACGTTCATTTATCGCATTATCAAGAGCTTTGTCTATTTCCTGTTTCCTCTGTTTAGCCTCGTTCAGTCTGCCTTTCAGAATCTCAGGAGTTAGAATTTCCCTCTCAACATTGGCAAGATCCAAAGTTATTCCGAATATATTCTCTGAATATTCCACTCTTTCAGGGGACAAAGATTTGCTGTAAAGGATATTCCGCTCGTCTATCACCTTTCCGATATTCTCCTCCCAGCCAGAAACATTTTCGGACAGCCATTCGCATAGGGAGCCTTTGTAACCATCAAGAACACTGTTGATTTCGTCAATGTTTTTCTTTGTCACTGCGGATTTGCCGGTAAGTTCTGAGATGAGTGCATTGTATTTCATTTCGCACTCTTTCATCAACATTTCTCCCTCCCGTATGATGGATTCTTTTTCTCTATGCAAAGATTTTTTCTCAGCATCAGATTCTATGATGACCTTGTCAAGTGTCTTTATCTCAGTTTCTTTATCGCTGATTTCCCTTTCGTAATACTTGGTTCTGGCAATACGCTCCCTACGAACTCTTTCCGCTGTCAGTTGTTCCATTATCCCGGAGACAGACTCTTCCGAGACTTTGATCTCTTCCGCCGACAGTGACCTTATGTTGTCCTCTGTTTTCCTGCCATCGGCGATGATTCGCTCTTTTTCTTCGGCTTTGTATGCTCTGGCATCGGATAGTTCTGCGTTCAGAATATTCTTTTTTTCGATCGTGGCAGAACGAAGAGAATCTTCGATATGCTTGTATTTCAGTGAAATGTCCTTGCTGCCGGATGTGAGTTCCCTGAGGATGGCTTCAGTGTTGACTTTCTCAGAGATCAATGAATCTTCCTGCTTGACACGGCTGATGATCTCGGATATCCGCATATCTTCGTATTTGCGCTTCCGCTTTCTGCTTTCGTTGATCTTGTCGCCAAGAATATTGATGGACTTTTTCAAAGAGTCCAACTCTTTGTTGTATTTTCCGGTCTCTTCGGAAATGAGCCGCTCCGCACGTTGAAGTTCCGATGAGGTCTCTTCGATGCGTCTTTCTATCTCCGGCTTGCTTTCAAGGCATTGCCTTAGCGCATAATTCAATTCCTCACGAAGCTCACGGATATGCTTCCGTGAGTATAGGATAGCGTTGTATTTCCTCAAGACATCTCCAGCCTGAATTGTTTTTCTGTTCGTGCCGTTAGCCTCTTTCTTGAGCCAGAGGTAGATGTCATTGTACTCATTCTCAAAATCACGAATCTGATTTCTGAAATAATCAAGGTCAATGCTTATGTTATCGTCTGTCATTGACTTGATGATTGTGTCCTTTATGAAATCGGCGTCCAGCTTGGTGTTAAGAAACACGTTTTGGATGGTTCGTGGAATATTTTGATATTTGGAACTTTCGACAATGGCATATTTCCGGAAATCAACCAATTCCGGTCGCCTGTTGTTGCCATAGATGATATCGCGGAACAGTTCGAATGTGGTCACTTTCCTTGACGGTTGGGTTCCGCTTGACTCACTGATTCGATGTCTGATTTCAGCCCAATCTTCATAGACTTTGTTGCCAAGACCGATGAACCAATTTCTGTCGTATGGGGCATCAACGAATCTGTAGCAGATACGTCCCATTGATTTAGAGACGATTATGCAATAGACCCCGTTTTCTCGTTCCACTTCGTAGATTATGTGTGAGTTGGAAAACGGAAAATAGAAAGCATCGAAATTCTTTTTCTCTTTGGGAATTCCTAGATGGATAGGGGAGGCGTTGTAAAAGAATAGGATAGCGCGTAGGATCGTGCTTTTCCCTACGCCTTGGGTCCCTATGAAATGCACATTGCCGTCAAGTCTTGTCTCGGAATACGGAATATTCGCGCTGTTTATGAATATGATTTTACTTAGATTCCTCATTGTCAGCCTCCTCCGTTATGTCAATCTTTTGAACTATTTCCTCAATATAGCCGAATGAATTCAGCACTTTGTAGCGCCCCTCGATCTCATTCTCGATTTCAATGAATCCTTCGCGCATAAGGTCGTTGATGAGAGCGTCTATCTTGTCCTCATTACTGCTCTTCCCTGAAAACATTTTGGAAATCAGATTCTTCAGTTCCACATTACACGAAAATTGGACGAGGATGTCGGCTTTCGTGAATGTGAACCCAGAACCAAACAGGGAATTGAATGACTTTAGAAACGAGAGGTTGTCAATCCATTTCATCAATGACTTTATCTTGGATTCAAGATCCACCTTGGACATAGGTCTGGTGAAAAACCAGTATCCGTTTCCTCCTTCAAGCGAATATCCAATCTGGATGAAGAAGTCGTAGTATTCCTGAAAGTTGTCTTCAATATCATCGAACCAATGCTGCTGGGTCTTGTCCAGACTGTTGGCTGAGATGAATTTCCCTTTTGAGAGAGTCTCGAATATTTCTGTGGTGTATCTCATCTTTTCTGTTACCTAACATTAACGATTGGATATTCAATGCCTCCGGATCTTTCATATTCATCGGTGAAGTTGAGGCTGTCTGAGAATATTGAAGCGATCTGACAGAATAGTATTATTCTTGTGTCGTCAGAAACCGGTGTATGATATTCATAATTCCAAACGAACTTGAACAAGTTGTGTCCCGTAGCGGCGAAGGCATTGAATATTCCTTTAAGATTAAAGGAATCATTGATTCTTGGCTCGTCCATCAAGTATGATTCAGGGATGTCGCCAGCCATTCTCCCACGAGTGGAATGCCTGTTCCCAATCTCTTTTACAACCTTCAGTATGACTTCTTGAACATCGTCGTCATTTTGCATCCTCTCCAGAGAGAGCCTGCGGTTCAAGGTCCTTATTTCTGGCTCGAATATCACAGGATTCATTTCGGATGCTATCTGCCGGATGTTTGTCACGTCCTCAAGAATGAGTTGGTCCTTAAGGTACCTGAGGCGACGGGCTTTCTCCAGAAGCTTATTCTGGTATTCGATCAAATTCAGGTAAGTGATGATCTGCCTCTCAATCTCAATCAGATTATGGTAAGAGTCTTTCATCTGGAGACGCGCATCATTGACAACGCTTCTCATCTGGTTGTCCAGAGCGACTGTAAAGAAAGCGTTTTCCTCATCTATGACCCGCTCGGCACTGTCAATCAGCGAGGATATTCCTTTACGTTTGTCATCCAGATTCTCAAGCTTCTTCTTTTTGATTTTGTAGTCAGGTTCATTCTTGTACGTTCTGTCAATATTCCTTTTTACATCGATGACGTTCTTCTCTGTCGCCAGAGCGATTCTTTTCAACGCTCTTCTGACCTCATTGGAATATTTATACTTATCCTTTTCGCTTCCAGAACTCATCCAATATCCGATGTTTTCCTTGAGGTGGGTGATGTAGTCCTGAACGCTTGAGACATTAATCTCTTCATTGATTTGAAGAACCTCTTCGAAGAATTGTACATAGATGTCCTCCATCTCCAGAAAGTCTCCGCTTTCACGGATAACCTCATTCTCGATCAGATATTTAATACGCTCTTCCTTGTAGTCGGTTAACTCCAGAGCATAATCATATCTGAAAGAAAGCGCGTTACGCTTGGCGAATAATTCATTCAGCAGTTTTTTCTCCCTGTCAAGACAACGTGTCAGTTCATCTATGTTATGAAAAGTACTCATTACCAGTAATCATCGTTCTTCAAATATAATGAAAAAACCAGGCAATTATATACGAGTTGATGACAAAATGTTGTAATTTATTAATTTTTAACATATTGCCTAGTTGGCGGCGAGTCTCTTATAATTGCCTTAAAATTTACCCCACATTCTCTAAAAGCGGGAATATGACTGAAAGACGCTCGTGAAGAGATCATTATCCCCCTAAAAGCGTGGTTTACACAAATAGATGCCTGTGAAGGTGCATTATTAGTTCATTTAACTGACAATACACTTCATCTCTCATAGGAACATATAATAGAAATTATATACCTGTTGACTATCGTTCTTCATATCGTACCAACGTCTGGACGGTTGCGAGCAGCAGATAACTGTGTTTATTAATGACATATAATAGCCAGACCTAATATAGTGCGGTTCTGAGGTTCCACTGACTATTCCACAATATGCCCATAACCCTCAGGTGCGCTTGGTTTATCGCACCAGGAAGAGTTGGATCTCGTGGGACAAAAACGTACGGCGAAAGGCTTATACACGTGTATAAAATGGCCTAATATTTTTGATTCACGTTCACCAACCTTCGCGTGTGGCAAAGTTGGTTTAGACGCGAAGGGTTATTATTCCGGGTGAAAAAAGGCGCGTTTGACCCCCGAAAAGTCATTACGGATTATCATTGGGTGAAAAAAGTGGCTTTTTTCACCCAATGCATACCCCCCGAGCTCCTCCGCCACCTTTTGTCTTAGTAGTGTATGACCACAATGGAGATTAAGTCCTTTACATACAAATTATAGCACAGGAATGTCAATGGTTTGTAATTGTTTGAATATCAGTACTATAAGGCAAAAGCTAGTCTGCCTCTATATAGATTCATTTTATTTTCAGGCGATAAATGACCTCCTGCAACCTATTTAAGAATATGGCCGCGTGCGCTCCGTCCATTTGGGTGTGGTGGAACTGGAACGAGACGGTCAGAGTCTTTCTGAACCAGTGGCTTCTGTACTTTCCCCAGATGAGGAACGGGTTGTTGAATATGCCGCTGTACATTCCGACGGCTCCATCGATCTCATACTTTGCCAACGCTGACGTTCCGATGACCATACTGTCCGTCAGGTCGTGATTTTCGCAGCTTTCGGCCACTTGCCTGGTGAGTTTCAGATAATTGTCGTTGAAGGTGCGCATGTCGTCACTGAAAGGCACATCGCACGAGCTGACCTCTCCGTTTTTGTTCGCGACAATGGTGTTCACCGCCAGACTGTCATATTCAATCAGCTTTTCTCCGACCGGCAGCATGTAAAATTCCTTCACTCCGCTTGCCGCCCTGCCGATGCAGTAGCACATCAACATATTGAATTTCAGTCCTGTCCTTCTGCTGATTCTTGTCAGTCGTGAGACATCGATTGTCTTGAAAAACGTCACCATCGGCATCGGAGCCCTCATCCAGAACTCAAATGCGTAGGCTCTGGTAGTCTCTTTGGGATTCACTTCTTTCATACTTCTTTATTTTTTATGCTATGTGCATCGAAACCGGAATCTCGCACACTGGGCGGCAGTGCCGCTTTGAGGAATGTGACTCTTGAAATAGCGTGGGTATGCTGATTCCGAAATTTTCCGTAAAGGTAGTGAATATTCCGTTATCGGATATTGCCAATCTGAAATGTAATCCTTAAATTGAACCCGCAAATTAAAGTTTCGAGATGAAAAGAATAATCGGGCTGTCGCTTTTGCTGGTGAGTATTGCAGCAGGATGTAAGCGTGAAACTAATGTCGTTGAATATCCGGCGGTGGATTTCTATACCACGGAGACGCTGGACGTCAATAGGATAGAGCTTACTGACTCGACCACCGTGCTGCATTTCAGCGCCGTGTATATTCCTAAGTTCTGGATTCGTCTGGACAAAGGGACGCACATCGTTGCTGATGGTCGGAAAATTCCGTGCATCGGCATCGACGAGACCTCACTCTAGGACGACCTGTTCACGTTCCTGACGAGCAAGGACGGCCATTGCCGTCAGGGCTCGCTGATAGCAGCCGTGCGAGGCACAAAGGCGGAGGATGTGCTGACAATCCTGCTCCAAATACCCGAGAAAGAGCGATTGAGGGTTAAGGAGGTGACAGCCGATCTTTCCGACACTATGGCGGTCATTGTGCATACGGCCTTCCCCAATGCGATTCTGACATTGGACTGCTTCCACATCATGAAGCGCTGCATTGACGGCGTGGAAGAGATACGTCTCCGTTACAGACGCGAGGCGCAGGCGGAACAACGCCGGCTTGAACCCGAACACCGCAGACGTCTCAAGCGATATGCCGCACGACGCAGATGTTACCGCAAGAAGCACCCGAAGAACTACAAGGGCAAGACTCGTGGCCGCAAGCCATTGCGGAAGAACGAGAGGTTCAGACCGCCCGCGCTGAGCAATGGCGACACGCGCAACGAACTTCTCAAAAGAAGCAGATATGCCCTCACCCAAACACCAGACAAATGGAGCGAACGGCAGAACGCACGAATGAACACCCTGTTTCAACTCTATCCTAAACTCAAAGAGGCTTACGACATCACGAACCGGCTCAGGGCCATCTTCCGGAGTCCCACTTTGGATAGGGAAACGGCAAAAGTCAAGTTCAGGGAATGGTATAAGGATGTGAGCAAATGCTCCCTCCGTGAAAAGAAGGCGGCAAGGGATGCGGTGAGATCACGGGAGGATGAAATCCTGAACTACTTCATCGACCACTCCACCAATGCGGGAGCGGAATCCTTCAACTCAAAAATAAAAGGCTTCCGGGCTCAGCTTAGAGGAGTGTCTGACCTGCCCTTCTTCATGTTCAGGCTATGCACAATCTTCGGATAGGACTCACACGGAAGTTTGCAGGTGAGCCGTTTAATTGGCTTAATTAATTGTAATCAATTAATATTGTGGAGATGGGCGAACTCGAACATTTCCTCCAAACCCCTCCAGACATATTTGTAATGCATTGTTACTCAGTATACATTTCCATACAAAAGTATTTGAAATTACATAAAAATGGGGTATTTTTGGGGTACGATTTTACCGTACCCCATTTTTTATGGAGATAAAACACACCATTTCTTTCAAGATTCGAACCTATGGTTTGAAGGGTGGAAAATACCAGATCAGACTCCGGATTTCGTTCAACGGATTCCGGCACGATGTCGTGACCGGATGCGTGCTTCTTGACCGCAATGCCTGGGATGAGAAGGCCGAACTTGTCAAGGACGGCTATGTCGGATTGCGCGGCGAAACCGCAGCCTCGATGAACAGCAGGCTGAGGATGCTGCGCGACCAGATGAAGGACACCATCAAATACTTCGAGGCGAACGACATCAACCCCGACGAGCAGATGCTGCAGGATAAGTTCGAGGAAAAGATCAGCCGATTCATCACGCCCAAGCCCCGTCCCACAACAGCACCGACAGCCCGCCCTATGAGTCTTCTGTCCGTCTTTGATGAGTTCATGGAAGACTGCGGGACTATGAACGCCTGGTCGGAAGGCACCTACGGCAAGATGCGCTCCCTCAAGGTGGATCTGCGGGAATTCCGCAAGAACCTCAAGTTTTCGGATCTGAACGAGAAGACCCTGACTGCATTCGTGACCTACCTGCGTGAAGAGAAGGCTCTGAACACCCCGAGGAAGAAGAAGGGAGACAGGGATGAATATGACAAGGAGGATGTGACCGGCCTGAGGAATTCGACCATATTCAAGAAGCTGGGCTACCTGCGATGGTTCCTGAACTGGGCAACAGAGAAGGGATACAACACCCAGATGGCCTTCCGCAGCTTCCACCCGACTCTCAAGACAACGCAGACCAAGGTCATATACCTGACAACGGAAGAACTGAAACGGCTTATCGCCCTTGACCTGTCGTCGGTCAGGAAGTGGGAACCCATCCGGGACATCTTCATCTTCTGCTGCTTTTCCGGCCTCAGGTTCTCGGATGCCCAGGCCCTGTGCTGGTCCGATGTCAAAGCCGACCATCTGGAAGTAACCACCATCAAGACCGCCGACAGCGTGCAGATCGAAATCAATGACGTAACCCGCAGCCTCCTGGAGAAATACAGGACTATCCCGATGAAGAACAACCGTGTCCTTCCCCAGTACACCAACCAGGCGATGAACCGCGAGCTCAAGCAACTATGCAGGATGGCCGGAATGGACGAGCCGATACGCATCACAACCTACAAAGGCAGTGTCCGTCTTGATGAGGTTCATCCGAAATGGGCGCTGGTCGGTTCCCACACCGGCCGCAAGACATTCATCGTCCAGGCTCTTTCCCGAGGCATCCCGCCCAACATCGTGATGAAATGGACCGGACACTCCGACTACAAGGCGATGAAGCCCTACATCGACATCGTCGACAGCATCAAGGCCAGCGAGATGTCCAAGATGAATTTCCTGGACTGAGCGGGAACAGCTTTGGAGTTTAGGTTGTAACTTTGAGAGGAACAAATAACAGTCGCAATTATGGACGTCAATTCATATATACATACTCTCTGTAAGAAAGGAGAAGGAACAGAGATCGAATTCAAAAGTGCCAAAGGTGGTTTCCCCGGAAGTTTTTGGGAGACGTATTCCGCATTCGCCAATACGGATGGAGGAATAATAGTGCTTGGCATATCCGAAAAGAATGGCAAGTTTTATCCTGACGGGCTGTCGGAAGAACAGATTGCCAAACTGAAGAAGCTTTTATGGGACGGGCTCAATAATAAAAACACAGTCAGCACCTGCATAATATCAGAAAGTGATGTGCTTCAAGCCAATGTGGAGAATGGATTTGCTCTGGTAGTCAAAGTCCCACGTGCTGAATACACACAAAGGCCTGTGTACCTCACTCTCAACCCATTCGGAGGACATATGTTCAGACGCAGGCACGAAGGAGATTACAAAGTGGGTGATGATGTTGTACGCAGGATTATGGGAGAATCTCAGATTGCCGACCATCCTTTAGACAATTATGTGTTTCCGAGTTTCATTCTTGGTGAGGAGATTGACCAGGATACGGTTTCGCAATACAGGCGATTGTTCGATGCTAAGAATCAGGAGCATCCGTGGTCTGAATTGGACGACCTTTCTTTTCTCAAGAAAATCGGAGCATACGGCAAGGACTCTGACAGTGGCAAAGAAGGCTTTACCCTTGCAGGAGTCCTGATGTTCGGTACCCAAAAGGGATTGGATGATGCCATCCCTTATTATTACGTCGACTACCGCGAGAAGATGAGTGATGACCCTGAGATAAGATGGACGGACCGTGTGTACATAGACGGATATTGGGAACCAAACCTCTTCCAGTTCTACAACCGTGTCTATCTGAAGATCCGCCAGGCATTGCCTGTTCCGTTCAAGTTAGATGGAATCGTTAGAGTGGATTATACTCCTGCCCATAAAGCACTCAGGGAAGCTATTATCAACTGTCTGGTTCACGCCAGATACGGAATGATGAACAATATTGTCATAGAACGTTATCCGGACAAGTTGGTGTTTGTCAATCCGGGAACTATGCTGATTTCCGTCGAACAGTTCTTTGCCGGAGGCACCAGCATCTGCCGCAATTTTGGTCTGCAGAAGATGTTTTCATTCATAGGATATGTTGAAAGAGCCGGCAGTGGGGCTGACACCATCACCAAGGGATGGAAAGAGAACAACTGGCCGAAGCCGCAGATTCGTGAGATTTATGACCCTGACCGGGTGGAGATGGTGCTGAGTTTACACGGACTTGAAGGTGATTTGAGAAAAGATGATACTACCCAGAAAACTACCCAGAAAACTACCCAGAAAACTAGGGAAGTTATCCTTGCTGCCCTTGAGAAGTCTCCGGATTTGACTAATAAAGAGCTGGCAGATATATGTGGTATTTCTATTGACGGAATAAAATATCAAATAAAACAGATGCGGTCTTTAGGATTGATTCGCCGCGTCGGGCCGGATAAAGGCGGCCACTGGGAAGTAATAAAATAGACCGCAGAGAGCTGTTTTCAAGACTGATGAGGATAGACTCGCATTTCTGGTGACAATTCCCGTACACGAAGGGTGTGAAAATCGGCTGAGTTCGGGTATTAGTTCGGGTATTACGAGCAAATCGGCAAAACGGATTTATCAAACTATTGCGGATAATCCGGTTATTACAACTTTAAGCATTGCTCAGGAACTAAATCTGTCTGAAAGATATGTAGAGAAACATATCAAAGAGTTAAAAGAACTTGGGCTGATTGAACGTATCGGGCCAAAGACTAAAGGAGGCGGCTGGCGGATTGTTGAAAAGTAGTATCTTCCCCAGTCGTTTGGCAATCAGTCTGAGAAACACTCATTTGGATATTTCATATACAAGAAACAATGGATAAGATGAACAAGGGCACGCATAGCTCTGTGGCGTCTTGAATAAATGATAAACTTATTGAATTATGATGACATTGACAGTTAATACGGCCTTATTGAATTTTGCAGACCTTGTCAGATTATTTTTGCTACTCATCGTACCATGTTTTTTAGGCTCTTTTCTAGCAATCATTGTAGCCGAAATGATGAAAACCGGTACTCTCTTTGGAAGCAGACTCAGAAGATTCATTAATGAAATACATTATGCTTCTTTTCAGCTTATGAAAGAGGGCATGACAGATGAACAGATAATCAATAAGCTGAGAAGAAAGAAATTCAGTTTCCTTCTCTTGGAAGACCAAGTATCCAAGACAGGCTCCACATCTGGCCTATTGAACATATTCCAAAAGTGTAATCGCGACAAAACAGACGCAGCCAAAGATTCCGGACAGCCTCAAGCGAAAACTTTGACAAATAGAGCGAAAAAACTGACAAGAGATATTGCTTTTGCAAAGATTGTCCTTGGAAACAATCAACTGATAAAGGACTATATGCTTGATCCATATTTTGACAAAAAAGGGTTCAAGGAACTTAAAAGAAAAGTATCTCCACTTTTAAAGACCGTTGTCAAGAAAGATGCAAAAGAAGAGTTGAGCGCTAAAGTAAGATCCATTCTTGTTGACACAAGACAAGAGAACGTCCAAAGAATGGAAGGTCTTCTCGTCGAATGGCATAGAAGACCGTCAGTATTCGATGAGATAATAGGCTCAGACAGCAACGATGCAATGTACGTTACATACCTTTTCGAGAGTTTGAAATCATTGCACATTGTTAAAGACAGCACATCTTATGACAAATACGCCAAATGCTTGAAAGATCTTAATGATCAATACGATAAAATGTCAATAGTCAAGTCTAAGAGTTCAATATCCAGAGGCTATATTCTGAATAATACAAAGATAAACGATATGGTGACAGCCAAGATGTCTGAAATATTGTCCGGCAAGCAGGAGGACAAAGAAACCGTTTCATAGTTGTTCGAAACAACGGGCATTTTTCCGATTTTTATTATATATAATTGCAACCGCTTCCATTTGGAGGCGGTTTTTCAGTTAATAACCTTAATCGAATTTATATGGAAACAAAACCAACACTCAGCCAGCTTCTGGCAAAGCCGATATGGCAGATGACGGGGGAAGAATTCCTCCAGCTGAACGAATTGGGCAGGGAGAATGCAGCCGCAGGCGAAGAACCGAAGGAAGTCATCGAATATGCCCACGGAATCACCGAACTGTCCCAGAAGATAGGGTGCTGCCAAAGCACCATCTACATGCTCAAGAAGGAAGGAGTACTGGACGATGCCATCGTTTCTCAGGTCGGTCGCAAGATCATCTTCAACGTTGGCAAGGCCAGAGCCCTGGCCGACGAGTATCAGAGGACGCAGAGAGAAATCCGGCGTGAGAACCAGTAACGGCGTCCGATATGAAAGAAACGGAGCCATACACAAAGGTGCACGACTTTCTCTTCACGGACCTGAAACTGTCGGAAATGATGGCTCGCATCTTTTCCTTCATCCTCACCAAATGGATAGGTGGGATTCCTGTCTATCGGCAGAGGTATGTGGCGGAAAAATGCAGGGTGTCCGACAGGGAATGCAAACAGATCTTCAAATGTCTGCAGGGCATAGGCCTGATACGGAAGATCCCCAAGGAAACGAACGGGACAGCCAGCTACGAACCTGCAATAGGGAAATGTCAGGACACCACCCAGGTCAAATTTGCACTGGTGCACGCCATTCACCGGTGCACGGCGTTCACCGGTGCACGCGGCGCACCTTCAAGGTGCACACGGTGCACTTTCGGCGGTGCGTACATTGCACCACAAATACATATAAGTAATAATATTATTCAAACTGAAGATTATGGATTTGTTAAACGAACAAAGCATAGGCTACCTGATTCAGAAGGTACAATCGAATTTGACGGACACGACACCTTATAAACTTTGTGGCAGATTGGGGCAGCTCTCACAATCCGATGTAATGCAACTTCTCGCCAGCTCATATTCGGCACAGATGGAATCCAGAGGAATACTCTGCCCGCTGGACGAGATTACTCTGAAACGGATTGAAAAGATAAGCAATTGGCTTATGAAGAGAAGTAGCCCTGGCCTGATTCTCTATGGCACTTGCGGAACCGGTAAGACAACGATGGTCAAGGCCCTTCAAAAAGTCATGGGGTTAGGACGGAAATATTATTCGGTCTCATGTCTCAATGCCTGTCAAATAGTGGATTACTTCAGGAGTGAAGAGACTCGCTATCAATTCGAGAAAGCAAAAACAATGGAAGTTCTGTTGATAGACGACCTTGGATGTGAACCGGAGCGTCTGATGATTTACGGAACCGTTTTCGAACCAATAAAGGACATACTATACTATCGTTATGACAGAATGCTTATCACTGTCCTGACCACTAATCTCGGCGACGAAGAAATCTGCACACGCTATGGAGTACGGATTGCAGACAGGATGAATGAGACATTCGACGCTATAGTTTTCAAAGGCACCAGTTACAGAGGCAGGAAGCAGAGACCAAGGTAAAAGTTTGGTTAGCGAGTTTATATTTCGGCATTGCCGAAATTCTTATGCTCCCCTCGGTCACATACGGAAAAGAAGAAATGAAGACACATGATTCATACAAGGCTGGCCGTCCCCCAAAGGGGAAAAGCAAGCGTTCGTTCAAACTCACTGTCTCGTTCAATGAGGACGAGATTTTGATGATGCGTCACAAGGCCAGGAAAACCGGAATGACACCTGCGGCATATTGCCGAAGAGCTGCCGTCAGGAAGCAGATTGCCGAGGCCCTCTCGGAGGAAGACAGAAAGTTGTTGCACTCCCTGTGGAATATCGGCAACAATCTCAATCAGCTGGTGCACAACCTGCACGCCTTCGGCAGAACAGCACAGGAAAGAGAACTCAGGCAGATGTCCCGTGAGTTCTCGCAGGTACTGGCATATTTCAGGGAGGTGCGTGATGGTCGGTAAGATAATCAAGGGCAGCTCGTCAGGGCAATGTGCGGGCTATTGCCTCAATCACGACAATGCGGAAATCCTCTGCTGGCAGGGCCTGGACATTGACTTCATCCAGGCGGAGACATTGGCCTCAAGTGAAGGCAGGGAACGTCTGACGCTTGCGCGAGAGATGGCCCTGAACATCAGCCGTAGTTTTGACGAGCAGGCCTCCCTTAACCCGGCCGTGGATAAACCGGTGGGGCACATCCCTCTGTGCTTCATGAAGGCTGATGCGCCCCTGTTGGACAATAAACGTATGCGGCGGATCGCAGAGGAATACCTTCGGCTAATGGAATACAGTGACACCCAGTACATGGTGGTCAGACACGACAATGCCAAGGGGAATCCCCACGTCCATATCTTCTTCAACCGTGTGGACAACAAAGGGAAATGCCTCAGTGCCTGGCAGGACTTCCGGCGCAATGCTGAAGTCTGCCGCGAACTGACTGTCAAGTACGGACTGAATATGGCGAAGAACCGCAGCAACACCATCGTGAACGACCTTCACGGACGTGAGCGTGTGCGGTATCAGATCAGCAACGCAATCGACGCAGCTCTGCCGCATTGCCGGGATTGGAATACGCTCGGCAGAACCCTTCTGCAGCAGGATATCACGATGGAACTGGTCCGCCGCAACAACGGCGAGATTCAGGGAGTGAAATTCGGGAAGAGAAGCGATTCTGATGGACACTGGTACGAGTTTGGAGGCTCCAAGGTGGGAAGGAAATACAGCTTTGCCAATATCGGCAGGGCACTGGAAACTGGGGAGAGCCTTGATGAGGCTCAGCAACACAGGGACGAGAGTGAACGCCAGGGGCACAATGCATCCCATTCGGAAGCCATCACTGCCGCAATCGGCATTCTCACATCCGGCTTCTGCGACACAGCACCACAGGTTGATGACGCTGAAAGACGGAGGAAGAAAGAACTTGAAAAGAAGAAGCGGGGGATGCACCGTTAAACCATAAAAATTGATTCTTATGAAACAGAAGAATTTCGACTCAGATGTCATTCCTGCGGAACAGGTCGTTCTGCTGGAGAAACACATACTTGAAGAGCTTAAGAAACTTCGCGCAGATTCGGTCGAGGAGATGAAGAATGTCCGCATGGAATCTGAGCGTAAGAGCAAGCTTCTGGCGGAATACCAGGCAACCCCTATGGAGGTCGTTGAGATAGACAGTCTATGGGACATAATTAACCCCGATACCATCGTGAGGGACTTCGACGAGCGCCTGAAACCATTGAAGGAAAGCGACAAGTCAATGGCTGCGATTTTGAACAAGATCGACAACCGGACTGGCCGGATAGACAATGGGCTTGATAATCAGTATTCCCTAATAGAAGGGCTGGATTCATATATCACCAAGCCGTCCCGCAGAAGGCGTTTCTTCGAGTTCGTCTGGAAGAACAGGTACAATGTCATCTACGATGTAGCTGTAGCCTTACTCTCCCTCTTTGCGATACTATGGACTCTCTACGAAACCCGTTGGTCTGACGACGCCTGGGCCAGGCGTGCGTATGATGCGGCCGTTATTCTGGAATTTAAGGATAAGGAGATTGTCTATCATAGCGTCAGGCAGGACTTTGCCAATGGCAAAGCAAAATCCAACAAGCATCGGATTCGTGAGCTCGAAGCGGAGGTTAAGGAGTTGGAGATGGCTGGCGCGGATGGGGATGATGTAGATGATGGCGGGTCTCATTAGGCTTATCAAGATTATAAGACTTATAGAATTTATAAGGGTTATAAAAGTTATAAGTCTTATAGCTGTAGACGCCAACCTGATTGTGGGATGGCAGGTTGGCGTAGTTGTTACTTGAATTATATGCCTGAGATGCTGTTATTAAGCACATATATGCAATTTTGTTGTACAAAGAAGAAGATAATAACTAAATAATGCTAAATTTGTGATACATAGCAAGTAAATGCCTCGTAGACCTTGGACAAGAGAAGAGTTGGTCGTTACATTGGCCCTCTATTATCAATTGCCGTTTGGACGCTTGAACCATACGACAAGGGAGGTTATTGACCTTGCCAACACGATAGGAAGAACGGCAAATTCCGTTGCTCTCCGTCTTTCCAATTTTGCGGCTTGTGATCCATACATCATCAACTCCGGCAGGCATGGGATGGCAGGTGGATTATCTGTATGCAAGCCGATATGGGACGAATATGAGTATAACCACGAAAAACTCTTCTATGACGCTGAAGTATATCTGGCACAAATGAAGAGGGAGACGATGGAATCTCACTTGCGTCTAACAGACAGAGATTTCATCGGAAAGGAAAGACTGGCCGTAATAAAACAGAGAGTGAATCAAGATGCATTCCGTGCCATGATTCTCAATAACTATGATTTCCGATGTGCAATCACTGGAATGGATGTTCAAATCCTGCTTGTTGCAAGTCATATCATTCCTTGGGCCGATAATGTTGATGAACGTTTGAATCCAGAAAACGGAATCTGCCTTTCTCCTCTGTATGACAAAGCTTTTGATAAAGGTCTTATTGGAATCCAGCCGGATTATGAAATCGTGGTATCAAAAGAGCTGAAAGAACACTCTCATGAAGACTTTTTCATCTCTAGTTTTGCGCCAATAGAGCATAAAAAGTTGATTCTTCCAGAAGAGCATCAACCTCGCCCGGCCTTCCTTCAATATCACTATGACAATATTTTTTCTGCTCATAACTAATTAGCCATGCCTTTTCCAAAGAAATATGACCCATCAGATTCGCAAGACATTCTGCGTTATGCAAAATGGCTGATAGGCAAGTCATTTTATGACGTTTTGGCCACGGATTTCAGTGAGGCAGCATCAAAGCCGGTTGATGGCTTTTCTAATGATACACAGCGAAATAATATTCTGGAGGATGCCACTGTCGAATATGGTAATTTGCAGCGAAAAGGCGGATTAGGCAATCTTATTGAAAAGCATTTCTTTCATTACGACCCTAATTCTAATCCAGAGGCAGATTTTTCTTTGGCGGGGTTGGAATTGAAAGTGACCCCCTATGAAGAGAGAACAGGAAGAGGTAAGGATAAAGGAATAACATACTATGTTGCAGGTGAGCGATTGGTGCTTACAATGATTGATTTCAATCAGCGTCCGATTGAGTTCGATTTCTTCAAATCCCATGTCTGGGAAAAATGCAGGCAAATCCTCTTGATTTATTATTTGCGGAACAAATCTCTCGGCGACAATCTCAAATACCGCATTAACTATGTGGGTATTTTCACGCCTAAGGATACAGACTTAATTATTATCAGGCAGGACTACCTCCTGATAATGGAGAAAATATCCAAGGGGAAAGCTCACGAAATCTCCGAAAGCGATACAATGTACCTTGGAGCTTGCACAAAGGGGAGTACAGCGGCCAGGAGCATCGTAATTCAGATTGAAAATAATGTGCCTGCTCAAAAGCGTGCATTCTGTTTCAAGACGTCCTATATGACGACGGTTCTGAATGAGAATTTTATAAATGCTCAAGAGAATCAAGAAGTCGTAGTCTCTGATGACAATCTGCTTGCCAGTCTCGGCTTTGAAGGATATCTTCAATCAAAAGTTAGCCAATCTGTTGGCAAGAGTGATCGAGAGTTATGCAAAATATTGAACCTGGAATATTCTGGCAATAAAGCACAGTGGATCAATATAGCATTTGCCATTTTGGGGATCAAATCCAATAAGGCAGAGGAGTTTCAAAAGGCAAACATCGTAGTCAAGGCTACACGAATTGAAGAAAATGGCTCTATTAGGGAGAATACATCATTCCCGCCATTTAAGTTCATGGATCTGGTTAATGAAAAATGGATAGATTCCGACGAGGAGGATGACGATGCTTACTCCTATGAGAACCATCCCAATGGATTCAAACCATCGAAACTTCAGGAGTACTTTGCCTCGACTAAGTTCCTTTTCGTGGTATTTAAAAAACAAGGACCTGATTACATTCTCAAGGGCTGCCAGCTATGGAATATGCCATACAACGATTTGAATGTTACAGTCAGGGAAGGTTGGGAACGGATTAGAGATACCATAATAAGTGGTGTCATATTTGACATTAAACCAGCAAAGAATGGTGAAGGCAAGCAGAGGATAAAAAATAACCTTCCCAAGAAAAATTCTAATCCTATCATCCATATCCGACCTCATGCTCAGAAAGCATATTACAAGTTTGATGGCTACGAAGAAGGAAATCCTTCGGATGGAAATCTGCTGCCGGATGGCAGATGGATGACGACTCAATGTTTCTGGCTCAACAATACGTACGTGAAAAGTATATTGAGGGATGATTTGAAATAGAAATCGACTGTTTCCAAAATGGAAATAGTGAAATACCCCCCCCCCTAGGCTGTCCGAAAAGTCGGAATTACAAAGCATAATCGGCCTCCTGCAATGCTCTGGAAGGAGTGGAATTGGCTGATGAGGTACTTTTCAGACAGCCTCCCCCGAGATAGATAAAGTTTACTGTAGTTTCGCTACATCTACATCGTTAAAATTCAATGACGTATTTGGCAATTTTATGCATTATACAATACTTCGGTAAAAATTTACCGCGCTAAAAGTTAAACATATGAAGCCGGCTATCCGGTTTCACTATATAAAAGTTCATTGAAATACTGTCAATAACTGTCGCTTGAGCAAGCTGTGAAAGGTCTAGAAAAGGCTCTGAAAATTGTCTAAAATATTGATAATTAGACAATAAAAGTATTGCATAAGTCGCTGATTATTAGTAACTTAGAGTATTCGACCACTTTAAGTTATGACATCCTCAAACCTACTTATGCAATACCAATCCGAGTGCCTCGAGGCCCTCAAATCAGCAGCAAAGATAAGCAAACCTTTTGAGAAAGTCCTTATGGATACGCTAAAACTCTTCATGGCAATCCCTGGCAAGGTCAATTTCCTTCAGATGGGTCGGTATGGTGAGTTCTCCGAACAGACCTACCGTAACAACTTCGAGAACGAGGCTTTCGACTGGTATGCCTTTAACGAGCATCTCGTCAGAAAGGTTCTCGATGGAAAGTTTCTGGCCATTGCCGTCAATCCTAGTTTCCTTCCCAAGTCCGGAAAGAAGACGCCTTGGATAGGACGTTTCTGGTCCGGAGTTGCAGGCGAGATGAAACGCGGTCAGGAGATCTTCGGAGTAGGTGTCATTGACGTGGAAAACCACGATTGTATGACGCTGAGCGCTCCGCAAACTCCTGACGCTAAGTCTCTTGAGGAGATGGACTACAACCTCGTTGAATGGTACTGTCAGAACCTGATTATCCTAAAGGAAAAACTCCAGAAGATATCACGCCTGATAGTTGCCGACGCATTCTTCTCAAAAGAGACGTTCGTCAATCCTCTGCTCAAGGAAGGCTTCCACGTGATAAGCAGGCTCCGCAACGATGCGGTTCTGTTCTATCCGACCCTTCAGAAGCCAACCGGAAAGAGAGGGCATCCGAAATGGTACGATGGAAAGGTTGACTTTGCCAATCTTGATCTCTCCAGATGTGAGGAGATTGAAGTGGACAAAGGCCGTCTGTTCGGTCTGAAGGCTTATTCCAAGTCACTCAAACGCTTCATCAAGGTTGTCATATGGTATCCCAATGAAGAGGATACGACAAAGTGGCAAATTTACTTCAGCACTGATGACTCAATGAGTACCAAGGATGTAATTGACTGCTATAGAACTCGTTTCCAGCTGGAGTTCTGTTTCAGAGATGCGAAGCACTATGCCGGTCTTAACGACTGCCAGTCAACCGACCTCAGAAAACTCGAGTTCCACAGGAACGCATCATTCGCTAGCATCAATATCGCCAAGGTCGCCTGCAAGGAACTGGGAATACCGTTCTCAATATCATCCTGCAAGTCGATCATCCATAACGCTTATATGCTCAATCGATTTATTTGCGTGTTCGGTCTGCAACCGGACTCACAAGTTATTGACAAACTTTTCAAAGAACTGGTTTTATTTACTGCCAGGGCCGCTTAGGGCCTGAAAAAATTAACGAACTATTGCATTATAAGCAAATTTGATTATTTCAAGCTCTGCACTGCCCTTCTTTTTTCATTGTCATTCAGGAGACGTTGTTGGCGTTTTGGTATGAAAAGTGTTTTATTCTCAGTGCGCAAGAAAATTTTTTCAGACATCTTTTCGTCTTTTTATAGTATTTATAATACTATACATAGCGATTATATTTACTATATATAAGAAATGTAGTAAAAAAAGTTTGGTATATTAGAATATTATGCATACTTTTGCAGTATATAATAGCGAATAATCACAATATAATACATGGGAAATACTACAAAACGCCAGAGGTTTGAGAATGTTGCATCTAACAGAGTGCAAAGGATTCTCGATACACTACAGCTTTTACAGAATTGCTCGAACAAGAACAACTATGAGTACACTGAAAAAGATGTAGACAAAATGTTTTCCGAAATTTCCTCAGCCGTGAAAGATGCTAAGCAGGCATATATTAAAGAGCTGAACAAAGGAAATAAGAGCGGTTTTAAATTCTAAATCATTCAATACAACCATGAGCACGACAGAGAACAACTGCACTTGGCACTTTGGTATAGAAAGCGGAAGATCAGAAGGTCCGTTTGATGCCACTGGACAGAACTTCAAACAGAGGCCATACGCCTCGCTTTTGCGCGAATCCGTCCAGAACTCAATGGACGCCCATAAAAAAGTAACCAATGGAGATGGTTCGATTTCCGCCCCTACCGTTGAGATCACTTTCGCATTCGGCGCCCTCAAGGCTGTGGACTATCCAGAATTTTATAAGCTCAGAGACCATATCAAGAGCTGTTATGATTCTTATCCCCATAATGAGGACTATCGACTGTTCTATAATGGAATGCTCGAGAACTTTGATAGCAGCTATCAAACGGAAATACCCTATCTGAAGATTTCCGATAGGATGACTACAGGTATGGGGTATGTCCGCAATGATTTGAGTAATCCATTCCAGGCGTTCGTGCGTTCATCTCAAATTAGTGTAAAAGGAGATAGCTCCGGTGCTGCAGGTTCTCATGGTTACGGAAAAGCTGCATATTACTTGCTTTCGCCAGTCCGAACATTGCTGGTCTCTACGATGACAGAAGATGGAAGGTGCTATTTTGAAGGAGCATCAATCATTGGTTCTCATGTCAAGGATGATACCCTTTTATGCGCAGCTGGATACTATGATAACAATGGAGGTCAACCAGTCCTGTTTGACCACAATTCGGACGATACGTCTCTTTGCCCAATTCCAGAGGCATTTAGAAGAACTGAGCCTGGTACCGACTTTTATATCATGGGATTCCACCCGACGAATATCAGTGAGATGTGCGAGGAAATGATTCGCGAGGCTCTTAGAAGTTATTGGCTTGCAATTCATAAAGGTAGGATTTCAATCAACATCAAGCCTCAGCCTGCAATTGATATCAGAATCAACCAGTCTAGGCTCCCTCAACTGATGGATAGGTATTTTCCTGATTCAAAAGATGACTCAAAGCAGTTGAGAGCCATGAATCCTCGGCCATATTATGAGGCATACACGAAGCAAGGTAGTGGCGAGAAGGGCTATGTCAGCTTTACCGAGGTGCTTCCTACAGTTGGCGAAGTAACAATGTATGTCAAGAAATGCAAGACCAAGTTTGACAAAATTGTACACATGCGTAAGCCTCTCATGCTGGTGTATGGCCTGCCAAAGGATGATGACAATGGATTCTATGGTCTTTTCCTTTGCGAAAATGACAAGGGAGATAAACTTTTAAAGCGCCTTGAGAACTCATCTCATACGGAATGGAAGGCATCCAATTTCAGGGACGCCAACAATAAAATATACTCTGAGGGAGAAAGTGCTCTCAGAGAGATAGATCAGTTCACTTCAGATTGTATTAAGAAGATGTTCGGAACCAAGGAGGGAAAGACTCTCGATATTGCCGGACTTTCAGATTTCCTGTATGTACCAGATTCTCTGATTGACGAGGAGGATGAAGTGGAGCATATTGTTGGACAGCCTAATGGAGAGAAAAAGGACGATGGTTCTTCTATCGACACAAAGGCTACTGAAGTCAAGGTAACGACTGACACGACAAAGAAAGATAACTATGGGTCCGTCGTAGTCGAAGACGATGGCAAAATTGACCCAACGGAAGATGGCGATGATTATGCATCAACCGGTCATGGCGGCGGAGGCGGTGGAGATGAACCTTACATCCCGGATGGAGATGAACCTTCACCGGTGAAAATTGACTCAACTGAGGGTAAACACTGGGCTGTGTTGGACGTTCCGATTAGGGTGTTCTGCAAAGAGGAGGATGGTAAGTGCTATCATATAGTAAAAATCCATGCAGACAAAACGGCAGACAAGGTCAAGCTTATTTTAAACGTTGGTTTAGAGGAGGAGGACGAAAAGAAGATTCCTATCACTTACTCTGACACGGGAAATGCAAGGGGAAATGTAATTGAGGGATTTAGCCTTGCAAAAGGCACTACAACTATCAAGATACTTTTTGCAGACAACATGGCTCACACTGTAATCAAGAAGATGTACTATGAAGAGAAATAACAAATCATATCCATATCCCGTACTAGGTGTCGGTGACGATATCCTGCCGAGGCCATCTATCACAGTTGAGCCAATTACGGCAGATTCCGAGAACTACTATGTGACAGTCAAAGTCCAGATGGATAACAAGGACATCTCAGACCTTATAGAAGATGGCTTCGCAGAATATGGTTGCGAGGTGGAATGTTCGAGAACTTTCTTTATGCGGTGGTTCGGATTCAACACTCCCGAGTTTACAATTGCATTGCCCCGGCATGGGGTAGCCGAAAAGGTCTCTTTCGATTGTCGCGTATCGGTAATTAAGGACATCACGGGTTACATGAATAGTTGTGCGCATGAAGACTATGATGGTATTTCGTTCAATCTTCCGGCTGGCAGCGTTCTCGCATCATTTGGAAAATTTAACTACAATGCTGATATCCAATACGATAAGTTACACTCTGCCGGGTCGTTCATAACTATCATTGAAGGAAATGATCCGGAGAATACGACATATACCTTGGATCATCCAAAGATTGAAATAAAGCTGCCTCCAGCGATGTTTAAGGAGTATCGGGAAAAGTACAATAAACGCACTAGCAAGTGGGCTAATGTATTCCATTCTTCTATTGCATTTAACGCTCTGGTATATGCGTTGTTTAGCTACAACGAAGATATACACAAGGACCTTCTTTGGGCCAAAACGCTTGACTATCGAATCAATCTGGAGCCAAGCCTGAAACCCTATAAGGAGACAATGAAGACGAAAACGCCGAGGGAAGTTATGGAATTAGCGCAGGCGCTTCTGGGCAATCCATATAAGCGAATGTTCAAGACGATAGGTTCTCTCGACGAGAGTATGAGTGCAGCGGATACAGAATATGACACAGGGGTTTAATAGAAAAAAGGGGAGGAACAATAATGTCATTACAAAAAACATTTCGCGCGAGGTATGCGCAGCAACTTGAAGATGAAGCAAAGAGTGGTGTGGGTATCGAAAGATACACCAAACCGGAATTTGACTTTGACAAGAATCAGGTCCTTATGATTCCCACAATAGAGCAGCCGGTAGGGTTGCTCGACAAGATGGACCCCAAGGATGACTACAAGTCTGCAATAGCGCTCTTTGAGGCATATAAAGGTCTCACTCTTCTTCAGGCTCAGGATTACAGCTTTTGGACTTATCTGGCACATGCTGACTTGTTCCCTTATGTCCAGGCTAAGAACAATGAGATGCTCAAACCAGGTTTCAATGATGCCGCATACATCACAAACCACGTATTTAAAGGATTCGGAGGATTGATTTATCACCCACTGGCAGGACTCTGGTGGGATGTATATTGCACATATGACGCAAATCTTGAAGACCCGTACAAGTACACCAAATATATTTTTAAGGATTATGGACTTCGAGTAACATACATTGGCCGTTATCGTATTTTTCGCAATAAGCCTGAATTGTTCGGCTTTTTGGACTTTATGATGGCCAATGAAGAACTCTTCGCAGAGCATGCCCGCCAAAGATACAGATGGGCTGTTCAGTACCTTAACAAGATAGGAGGAAGCAGCAATTTCTCAAACATGACGAGCGAGCAGGTGTTTAACATTCTTGATCGCGTCAAAGAAAAAATTGCTTCCGTATCATGTGATGATGACGTTATGAACGTTATGTAACACCAGAATATCACCGCTTTACGCCTCGCTTCCCTTGTCGGGTGGCGAGGTTTTCTTATCTTTGTGGTGAGCAACAGTTTTACCCAGTTTACTTAAATGAATTTTCCAAAGGAATAACCCGGAGGATGCACAGGACATCCTGCGCTATGCAAAAGGCTGATTGGCAAGACATTTTATGATGTCCTGGAAACCGACTTGCGCGAAGCAAAGCCACCAAGCCTTGTATCTGGGTACGCACTTCCCGAGGAACAACCAACTATTCTTCAGGATTCGGCCGTAGAGTATGGCAATGTGCAAAGGCCCAAAAAGCATATTACAAGTTTGATGGCTACGAAGAAGGAAATCCTTCGGATGGAAATCTGCTGCCGGATGGCAGATGGATGACGACTCAATGTTTCTGGCTCAACAATACGTACGTGAAAAGTATATTGAGGGATGATTTGAAATAGAAATCGACTGTTTCCAAAATGGAAATAGTCGATTATTTCAGTCTATTTTCAAGTTCTAAACCTATTCGGGTAACAATCCCACATACTAAGGCATTTCCCATTAAGAAAGCTCTTTTGGCGTTTGACACACCATCCAGTTTAGTGTGGTTGTCCGGGAACATATTCAGGCGCTCCAACTCTATCGGTGTCAGTCTGCGCAAGCGCCCTGTTTCATCTTCAATGACGTGACGACAGCGGTCTGGGCCGGAGCCTCCTTCGGATGTGATGATGGTGCGGGAAGGCCCATCCAATGAGTCAGGGAAGGTCATTGCACCTTCCGTGTAGAAATACTTGAAGCCATTAGCCTTTGTGCGTTCCTCTCTCTTTGAGCCTTTGAAGTATTGCCACCTTTCAAGGTCTCTGTCTGGAATGTAGAAAGACTCTATATCGTCAGGCTTTTGGTCTCCTGTTACCATGCATTCTCCCAAAGTAGTTCGATGACCTTCGTATACTGGTGAATAATCTACGGAATAGGCAACTCCACCAACCATTACTCCCGCCTTCTCGAATGGGCTGTCAGACTTGTCTGCATTGAAGTTATTGGTAATATCAATAAGCCGATTATCAGCTGCAGATGAGAGTGCAATGCCATCAATACTGCTCATAACCTGAGGCTGAACTACAGGGAAGGCTTTGGCAAAGATTCCGTTTTTATAAATCCAATTCTCAGGATTCTTGAACTTCTTTCCTATTCTTCCGTCCCTCAGGTATGCAACGATGTATGTTCTGCGTCTTTTCTGAGGCATCCCATAATCAGCAGCATTTATAACACGCCACTCAACTAGATAACCAAGTTCGTTCAGGCATTCCAGAATGATTGCGAAGTCTCTACCTCTTTGAGAGGCGGGAGAGAGGAGCAACCTATCGACATTCTCAAGGAGAAGAATGGAAGGTTTCTTGTCCCCCTTTCCTTTAAGTATGTTGTAGATGGACCACCATAGAACACCCTTCTTTCCTTCGATACCTCTGGAACGGCTGAGAGTAGATGCTACCGAATAATCCTGGCATGGAAAACCTCCCACTAATAAATCATGGTTGGGAATCTGGTCAACAGGAACCGAGTTGATATCCACATTGCTGACACTCCCTTTGCCAAAGTTTTTTTCGTAAACCATTGCCGCATGTTGAGTCTTAGTCGCCGGTTCCCATTGGTTAGCCCAAACAATACGATAGAAATCAGAGTCGGCCCTTTCAAGACCGATTCTGAAGCCACCGACTCCGGCGAACAACTCTATGACATTACAATATTTCACTCTCTTTTGAAAAATGTTTGCAAATTTAGGGAAAAAATACCGTTGATCCAAATTTTGGCGGATAATCGTGGTCTAGAATTTTTGCTTAATTGTGGCAGAAATTTGCGTTTTCCCTCCACACAACTCCATACAAATTTACTCAAGTTCGAGTCCGAAATCTCCCTAAAAAATGGGGTACAAAATGGGGTACGATTTGAAAAAATGCCTCTCAGGGTATCTGAGAGGCATTTTCAGTGGAGATGGGCGGAGTCGAACCGCCGTCCAAACAACGCGCCAAGAGGCTTTCTACACGCTTAGTCGTCCTTTGGTTGTCGGCCGCGGCCTGCCGGAAGACGGGCTAACCGAAGCTTATCCTTTGAGGCTTGGCCGGATTTAAAGGAGTCCTCCGGTGCGTCCTTCTTGAATGATACCCCGAACTCGGAACAGAGAAGGCGTAAAGTCCGCGGGATACTCGTCGGAACCGCATCCTAGGCGGCTCGGATTAAGCTAATGCGACTTGGTCGATTAGGCAGCGAGTGCGTAGTTGTTATCAGCAACTAAATTTTTGGAGATCCAGTTTGGCGGGCCGGCCCTCCAGGAGCCCGACGTGCTTACCGCCCGGAATCATTGCTGTCAAAACCAGAACATCCCCAAGCGATTTGTGACAAAGATACGATGAATATTCCAGATTTGTTTCAAATCATAAAGAAAATTTGATGTGGGAGGTAACTTTTTGATAATCTGAAAAATAAGCTGTTGCCTTTGGGAGAATTGGACTGAAGGTTGTTAACTATATCTTTGCTAATCAGGGCGTTGTGCGCCATTGGCTGATTCTGAGTTGGTGCCGCATAATGTAGTCATAATCAAATAATATCATTGTTACCTATAGTGGAAAACGACTGATGGATAATGGCTTATGTGCTGAGCTGTAAAAGATTATCCTCCACGGCTCCCGATAGCGATGACAGGCGGCATCCCAAATAGCGTTTCCAACATTTGAAAGTGGGCTCATTGTTAAAAAATGATAGGCAAAGCTTTAAGAATATTCCTTAAGGATTGTTAACTTTGCAGGCTATGGCAAAGAACACGATTGAGAAAGCGATATACAACCGTACAGAACTGCTTCTGGGCGATGATGTTATGGAGGCTCTGGCGGCTGTCAGGGTGATCATATTCGGAGTCGGGGGAGTCGGGAGCTGGTGTGCGGAGGGACTGGTGCGCAGCGGGATCACGAAACTGACGATCGTGGACTCGGACAGGATCTGCATCACTAATGTGAACCGGCAGCTTATGGCGACGACTAAAACAGTTGGCCAGGTGAAGGTGGACGCGCTCAAGGCTCATCTTCTGGAGATCAACCCTAAGGCTGAGGTCACGGCGGTCCAGCAGATCTACTGCGAAGAGACGGCGGGACAGTTCAATCTTGATGAATATGACTACGTTATCGATGCTGTTGATTCTCTGAAAGATAAAGTGCATCTTATCTTAAACGCCACGTCAAGCAAGGCGAAGTTCTTCTGCTCGCTGGGGGCGGCGCTGAAGGTTGATCCGCTGAAGATCAAGGTGGCGGAGTTCTGGAACGTGCGGGGATGCCCGTTGGGGGCGGCGCTGAGGAAGAAGATGAAAAGGGCCAAGACGATGCCGGCCAAGAAGTTCCTCTGCGTGTATGACGATGAGGTGCTGCCGAACAGAGGGCATTGCCATAGCTGCGGCACGGAGAAGTGTATGTGTCCGAAGGCTCAGGACGGGCCAGGCAATCCGGACTTGCTGAACCACGAGTGGTGTTCCTCGAAGGCGCAGATCAATGGTACGACGGTTCACGTCACGGCCATATTCGGAATGACTATTTCCGGGCTTGTGATTGATGATATCTACCATCGTGTGCTGAAGGCTGCGGTGGAAGCTGTGAAAAAGCCGGAGTTCTGACGATAATATTCATAAACTTCGGTCGGCATATTCACGAATAAAGGTTGGCATATTCATAGATTCAGAAGGAGATGGAGCAGCAGAAGGTTTGGGACCCGTTGAGGAAGAAGGCGGTGGCGCTGACGCCGGAGGAGAAGGTGCGGCAGTGGTTCATCGGAGTGCTGAAGGAGCGGATGAAGGTGCCTGAATATATGATGATGAGCGAGGTGGCGATGAAGTTCGGAGGGAAGGATTTCAGGGCGGATATCCTCGTTTATGGCAGGGACACGGCTCCGCTGATGGTGGTGGAATGCAAGCGGGAGGATGTGACGATGAGCAGGGAAGTGCTGGAGCAGGCGCTGCGTTACAACCTGGTGCTGAATGTGAAATATGTGGTGATAACCAACGGGTTGAAGACTTTTGGCTTCGTCCGGGACGGTGAGACTTATTCTCAGATGAAACAATTCCCGGATTGGGAGACAATGCAGAAATAGGAATATGGGTGCGACAATAACACAGGGATATCTTGACAAACCGATTTTCGGAATCGTGTCAGCGGCGGCGGAGGAACTTGGCGTAAGGGCTTTCGTGATCGGAGGCTATGTGCGTGACTGCTTCCTTGGCAGACCGAACGATGACATCGACATCGTGGTGGAGGGGAGCGGGATCCAATTGGCCGAGGCAGTGGCCGCGAAGATCGAGGAAAAGGAACGCCGGCATTGCAACGTGTCCATATTCAAGACTTTCGGCACCGCGATGCTGAAGTGGCACGGGGCGGAGATTGAGTTCGTCGGGGCCAGGAAGGAGTCCTACCGCCACGATTCACGCAAGCCGATTGTCGAGGACGGTACGCTTGAGGAGGATCAGGAACGCAGGGATTTCACTATCAACGCGATGGCGTTCAGCTTGCAAAAGGAGGACTACGGCGCGCTTGTCGATCCTTTCGGAGGCATCCGCGACCTTGCGGCGGGCATAATCCGCACCCCGCTGGAGCCGGAGCAGACCTACAGCGACGACCCTCTCAGGATGCTCCGCGCGATCCGTTTCGCCACGAAGCTCAGCACGCCGGAGCAAAAATTCACCATTGTCCTGGAATCCTTGCGTGCTATGAGGAATATGCGCGACCGGATGACAATCCTCTCAAAGGAGCGCATTGTCGAGGAACTGAACAAAATCCTCATCACGCCTCACCCTTCGATGGGTTTCAAACTGATGGACGAGACGGGGCTTCTTGAATATATCCTCCCGGATCTCTTGAAACTCAAAGGGGTGGAATCCGTTGACGGAAAGGGACATAAGGAAATATTCTCACACACTCTCCAGGTCGTTGACAATGTGGCGGCCTCTGAGATCGAGGGCATCGCGGCCGGTACTTTGAAGGATTTCACACCCGATGAGGGCGGAGACAGTTTTGTGGAGTCGGTGAGGACCCAGCCGAATGTGTGGCTTCGTTGGGCGGCCTTGCTGCACGACATCGGCAAGCCGGTCGCCAAGCGTTTCGACCCGTTGGTGGGCTGGACCTTCCACGGTCACGAGGTAGTCGGTTCCAAGATGGTTCCGAGAATATTCAAGGCTCTCAAGATGCCTCTGAACGAGAAGATGAAGTATGTCCAGAAACTAGTCAGTCTCCATCATCGTCCTATAGCCCTTGTGGATGAGGAGGTTACGGACTCCGCCGTGCGCCGTCTCCTGTTCGACGCCGGCAACGAGATCGATGACCTGATGCTCCTTTGCAACGCCGACATCACCTCCAAGAACCCGGTCAAGGTTGCCAAGATCCGGCAGAATTTCGAGCTTGTCAAGCGTAAGCTCGTCGAAGTCGAGGCCAAGGACGCCATCCGCAACTTCAAGAACCCGATTACCGGCGAATATGTAATGGAAGTCTATGGCCTGAGCCCGTGCCGCGAGATCGGTGTTCTGAAGGAATATGTCAAAGAGGCCATACTGGACGGCCAGATCGGCAACAATTTCGAGGAGGCCGATGCCTTTATGCGGGTGAAGGCCGCCGAGATGGGGCTCGTGGCGGTCAAAGGTTGATTCATCACCGGTTTAGAACTCTACGGGCGTAATAGTTGGCTTTTTTCGCTTATAGAGGTTCCGCGGACTCTCTACAGGCGGGATTTTCAGCGAATCACGGTCTTGGAAAGACACGGCTCTTTAATGATAGGTTCCACCGTTGGTGCCGGAAGCGTTGTCACACGTGACATCCCCGCCCGCTGCGTCGCTGTAGGCAACCCTTGCCGGGTGATCAGGAATATATCCCAGGACAACATTTGAAGAAAATACCAACAAATTAGGATTTCTGAAGAATTGTCTAAAGACTATCTTTGCGGACTAATCCAAATGAAATAATTGGAATTGAAGAGAAGAATAATTACCTTAGCGCATGGAAGGAGTGTTCTATATGCAGAGCTCTACTTTCGGAAGGCTCTGCATTACACAAAGAATTGACTTAAGAGGAACTTACAACTGCCCAAAGAAAGAGGTACATTATACGGATATCGACTTGATCGCCTTGGATAAAGGTGAGATATCAGTCAAGAAAGTTGTTGATCAGCTTATGGATAAGATGGAACAATATGCCAATTTCGGTTTTTCCTATATGCAGGAAAAAATGGAGGTTGATCCGAATTATTTCTTCAAAGAGACGGCATTCCTTCATACTTTCCTGTCATTTCTGAATCAGGATGGTAATAACGATGAAGAACAGTTGGAAGAGTTGTAATTTATTATGTTTAAAATTAATATTTGATTATGAAAAAAGGGTTAGTGTTTCTTCTCGGTGCCATTACAGGTATTGTGCTGACATTCGTTTTCTTTTTCATCTTAGGTTTGGCAACGAGTGGCTCTCGTGTGGATGGCGTTGACTATTTTGAGGAAGTCGGGCAAGTGATGTCTGTGCAGGAATATAAGGTTATGCAAGTTCTTCCTAACGGCAATGCATTGGCGACCGAGCTGTCCAATGAGGAATATGATTGGTATCATGGGGCGGTTGTTCTTCTTGTGGCAGGAGATGATGTTCATTATTATGATGAGCAAGTCGTCAAGAAACCAGAAGGCAGCCGATTCAGGCAAGTTGGCACATATCGGTACAAAACCGAGCAAGGATTTGTCAAGACCGTTCCTGCAGTCGCCCTTATACGTTAGTATGGCGACATACACCGCTAGATGTCACTTGTGGCTCAAAAAAACATAATGGCATGCAGCTCTGTACTACACAGGTGCAAAGGCATGATTGTTGATTTTCTCTTGGCTGAACATTTGGTGTATGGCGCGAAAAAATGTATTTTTGTAAAGGTATGGATCAGGTTCATGCCTTTATGAAAATACACTTTGACTATGGCTATCGACAACGCTTTGCCTTGGTTTCCGCTGACGCCGGACTATATTGACAAATATTACAATGATGTCTTGAAGTACCTTCGGGACTCTTTCCTCAAGGACAAGACCGAACTTGATGAAGATAAATCATTCTGTACCACATCGTCTTTGTTGGTGCGGAGGGGCGAGGAAATACGTGCCATGTATGTTTCGCGTCCACTGCTTGACACCCTGTCCTCTGCTAAAAAAGATCTTGAAAGGGACGCGAAGATCATCGCGGCCACGACGCTGTACCTTAGCATGTTCGATAAGAAGGAAGAGGCGGTCCGTTATATGTCGATGCTTTGCTACCTCCTCTCGCTTGTCTTGCCGGAATTGTCAGGGTCACTCTCCTCGATTGTGTTGAGGTGTGTCAAGGCTTCAAAGATAACTGACGCCGGATATTGCATGGACGATGTCATAGAGTTCAATGTCCCGGATCTGGTGAAGAGGATGGAGAACGCCTCGATGGATGAGGCCGAGGATATTCGGTGGTTCCAGAATCATGGCGCGGTCAGAATCGACCCTGAAGGTGTTTCAATATATTCGATGAGCCGTCTTTTTGTGAATATGAAAGCGCCAGCTCTTCGCCCTGCCGTGGTCATAGAGGATGGTCAGGTGCGTGTCATGCAGGCTAAGAAGCAGGGAAAGTCCGGGGACTTTGACATGGATAGGTTTCTGGCCGAGTGTGCCGAAGTCGAGGATGACGAAGATAAGGCTACCCTGAAGACTTATGAGGATGGGGAGATGATTACCGTCAAGGTGAAGAGCGTGACGTATGACACCATATTCGCGGAGAGTATCGATCCGGCATACACGGTGGTCACGGGGCCTATCCGTATAATCGGAGCGTCGAATGTCCGAGGTTTGTACATGACGGACTTCGCAAGGAACATGAGGGTGGGAGATGTCATCAATGTGGAGTACCTCAAAGAGCAGGAGTGTTTCAGTATTGATGACACGGTAATTGATTTTATCTACGATCGTTATTGGGCCACACAGGATGACGGCTCGACATTCGAGAGCACAGTGGGAACCCTTTTGTTCCAACGATGTGGCGAGGTTCCAAACACTTGGCTGACAAGGGAAGGCTTTCTTGTGCGTACAAAGGGAGACGAATCTTATCCGCGCTTCACGCAGAAATGTCTGGACATCGTGGAATATGACAAGAAGTACGACTTCATCATCGCGGAAGTGTCTGATGATGAAATTGAGGACAAACCGTTTGATGAGAGCGAGGCGAGAGACAACTTCATACATTCCCTTCTTTATCTGAACAAGAAGATCCTGTCTCCGGCACCTAAAAAGCCTGAGATTAAGAGAATATCCTCAGAGTTCCTGACTGAGTTCCACCGGATTGAGGAACTGAGGTCGGAAAGTGTGGTCATCGGCACCGAAAACCGCCGTGATGTCATGAGAACATGCACCTCACTGGCTTTCATATTGGGTGATGATTCTGATTTCGGATACTATGTGACAAGCTTTGACTATCTTGACACCCTTGTTTCCTTCGCCAGGATGGAGTTCGACTCGATTAAACCATTTGACAAGAAGAATCTTTCCGGAGAAAGGATTTTGACTATGGGAGTGATCACCAACATCCTTGCCTTATACGGAAAGCCGGAAGAGTCGGAGGTGTTTGACCGCACCATCAGGCAGCTGCCTGGTACATCCATGTCAGCTGTCGCCAAGTTGATCCAGGCCGCCAACCGGTTTATGGGCACCCCGTCTCTGGAACGTCTCCGCATAGACCTTCATAGGGAAATATGCACGATTCTCGGTGTGTCGGACTCAATTGTGGCGAAGGTTGAGGATGATGGCAGATTCCCGTTTATGCCGGAAGGAGAGAACATCGAGCATAAGATGTCATGGGTCTTCGACAATGAGACCGGACTGTTCAACGAGACGTCGCAGAGCTTCAAATGCATGAAGACAATCTGCGCTTTTATGAACAGGTACGCGGAGCAAGGCGAGAGCCATTTGTATATCGGAACCGATGAGAAAAGGCGTTTCGTTTCCGGTTTTCAGGCGGACATTGACGAACTCATTAAAAAAGGGGAGATAAAAGCGGCAGGGGATGTCGAGGATGAATACATGAGGGTGATCGTGATGGGAAAGATCCGGGACCGTTTCCCTGACACATATCAGAACGTCACTCCGAGAATCTGTTATGACGGCAAAGTGCTGGATCTGTGCGTCCAGCCGGCGAAGGAGGGAGTGGTGTACCTCAATGGTGTCGCATACTATAGGTCTGGTTCCGAGAGCAAGGTCATGAGCGCTACCATCGAGGAGGAACTGCGGAACAGAAAGTATCTTCTCCGAAGCGGAATGGCTGACAAGATCGATGCCGCGAGACGTGCCATAAACTCGGGACATACGATATGTCTGGTCGGCTATGACTCTTCGAACAGCAACACATCAGACAAGGACAGAAAGGTGGAGGCGTTCGCTTTCACAGATAACAAGCGTTGTGACTCTCTTTGGGCGTTTGATCCTAAGGACCGGAAAAACAAGGTGTTCCATCTTCGGCGTGCGGATGTGGTCAAGGTCTTGGATGAGAGATGGAAATATGCCAAACTTCACAAGACATACGAGCTTGACATTTTCGGTTTTTCCGGAAACGAGAACATCCCGTTTGACATCGTGCTGAAGACGACCAGGGGGAAGAACCAGTTCCTTGATCAAAATCCGTCGGCTGTGGGATATATTCAGAAAATGGAAAGCGGTGGCTGGAGGGTCAAGACTGTTCTGTTCAATTCCCTTTCTTTGGATGCCGCCTGCAGTTTCTATCTGGGCGTTTCGGATGAGATGGACATCAGCTCGTCTCAAGAACTTAAGAAAAAGGTCACAGAGAGATTGGATAGAATTGTGGCCGGAATGTAAAGTGAAAATTCACTAAGGTTCGACAGATATGAATATGAGAAAAGAGTGACCCGGAAACCTCTTTCGGGGTCACTCTCTTATGTAATACAGGAAAACTGTTCCTTAGTCCAGATACTCAATCTTGAAATCGTAGTCCCACTGCGTGAAGTAGAGGTTGCCTTTGTCCCATTCGACCTCGCCGCGCTGGAAATCAACGGTATCGCTGCGAGGATATTTCTTCTCGGGATCGAGATTGCCGCCGAAATCGGAGTTGATCACCATTCTGTATGGCTCGATGCCGCCGAGGAAGAAATCGCCGCCGTAGGAGGTTATTCCGAAACTCTGGTCAACCGGAACCCAGCCAAAGCCTTCGAAATAGACCTCACCCCAGTCGTGGAGGTTGCCGGCGCCCGGGTGCATCATCAGACCGCTCTGCCATCTGGCTGGAATCCCTTTGTAGCGGCACATCGTGATGAACAGCAGTGTCACCTGGCCGCAGTCGCCGTGGTGGTTCGTCAGGACATATTCGGGAATATTCCCAATCGTGGAGTAGTCTCGGGCCGACGCCCACGGGAATGTCTTGTCGATCCAGGTGTAGATCGCCTTGGCCTGAAGGTAAGGGTTCTCGATGCCGGCAGTGACTGAATCTGCGGCGGCCTTGAGCCTGTCCGTGATGATCACGTGCTGCTCACGTTCTGCGGTATATTCCTTATATTCAGGATCATTGACATTGTAGGCCAGGACTTTGGACGGATCGATAGGGTGCCATTCGCCGCTGGAGGTATATTCAAAGATCTCGTGGAAGACGGTCGGTTTGTTCTTTACGGTCTTGGCCTCCATATAGACGCTGCTGTGCGGGTGCGAAGGTTCCGAGAATGTGAGCTGCTCCACAGGGTACGCAGCGCCGTTGGCTCCGGCCTCTATGAATTTGAAGTCGGTCTGGCGGGCCACATCCTGGCGAGGAAGCGGCAGCCAGCAGCGGAGTGTCTGGCCTGGGCGCAAGGTGTTGGCGTGGACGGTCAGGGTGAACGTCACTTTCATTCTCTTCGGCAGGGCTAAGTAAGGATTTTCCTTGCCATCGGCGAGGTTCTCCAGAACCTGCCTCTTGATCTCAGGAATCGTCACCGCGTCAATGGCTTCGTGGCCGCTCAGCGAGGTCCCGCTCTTGGACAAGTCCTCGTCCTTTGAATCTGCCGCAGCCTTTATCGCGGCTAATTCGGGATTGATCCTGAACAGGTTGCGTGCGGCCGCCGTGAAGTACATCGTGCGCTTCCCGATCTGCATCGCCTCCAGCTCTCCGGAAGCTGTCCACTTGTCGATCTGCTCGTCAGTGACATCAGGAACATATTTCTGAATATATTCCTTGACATCCTCCCGCGTGGCGCAGAACTCCGTCGCAAGCCTTTGCGCCAAGTCCTTATCCCACGAATATTTGTACCTCATCTGCCTCGGCAGCCAGATGTTCGCGGCCAGCGCGACCGCCACCAGCGTCCACAGTACGATCTCTTTTCTTTTCATCGCCATAACTTACAACAGTTTGAGTCCGAGTCCAGGGCGGTCAGGGAGGGTGATCTTGCCGTCAACGACGGTCATTCCCTCGAAGCGGTCGTTGGCAATCAGGAGGTTACCGTCGAGGTCGGCGAAATCCACGGCAGGGGAGATCTGGGCGGCGGCGGTCACGGCGCAGGAAGTCTCGGTCATACAACCGACCATCACCTTCATCCCCTCGGCGCGGGCGTAGTTCAGCATCTTCCAGGCCTCGCGCATTCCGGTGCACTTCATCAGCTTGATGTTGATGCCGGTGTAGGCTCCCTTAACCCTCTGGACATCAGCGAGGCGCTGGATGGCCTCGTCGGCGAATGTCGGGAGCGGGCTGCGCTCGGTCAGCCAGGCGTTCTCGTCCAGCATCTCCTTCGGCATCGGCTGCTCAACCATCACAACCCCTTGATCCTTAAGCCAATGGATCATCTCAAGGGCCTTCTCCTTGTCTTTCCATCCTTGGTTGGCGTCTACGGCGAGAGGCAGGTCGGTGATCTCACGGATGGTCTCGATCATCTCCTTGTCATTGTCGAGCCCGACCTTGACTTTAAGAATATTGAACTGCTCGGCGCATTCCTTAGTCTTCTCGCGCACCACGTCGGCGGTGTCGATTCCGATCGTGAAGGTTGTGTTAGGAGCCTTGGCGGCGTTGAGCCCCCAGATCCTGTACCACGGCTGGCCCATCAACTGTCCCACAAGGTCGTGCAGCGCGATGTCCACGGCAGCCTTCGCGGCGGTGTCGCCCTCGTTGATCCCATCCACATAAGTTAGGATGTCATCGATCTGGAACGGGTCGCTGAACTGCTCCAGATTGACCTTGCCCAGGAAGTTGCAGACACTCTCCACGGTCTGTCCGAGGTACGGCGGCATCGAAGCCTCGCCATAGCCGGTGAACCCGTCATATTCAATCTTCACCTGCACATCCGGCGTGGTGGTTCTTGAATATGACGCCACGGTGAACGTGTGCCGCAGCTTGAGCTCATACGGCTCGAAACTCAGCTTCATTCTGGCCGAGCCGCCAACTTTGTATGGTTTAGGAATATTACCGCCGCTCTCCTTGCCGGCGCATCCTGTGACGAGTCCCCCCGTCCCGATGAGCAGTCCGCTCCCGGCGGTCACCATCCCCGCCGTCCTAAGAAAATCCCTGCGTTTCATTGTGCGTGAATTTTATATGTGTATAATATTTATCATGATTTTAAATTGTTCCTCCATATTCTCCTTTACAAGAGAAAGTTCGACTTAACATTGTTAAGTTTGACTAAATTATGGTTTGAGTGCTAACGCTTTATAATCAAAGATTTGCCCTGCCGTTTTGATGAATGTGCTAATTGTATTTCGACTAAAGTTCGACTAAAGTTCGACTAAAGTTCGACTAAAGTTCGACTAAAATCCACCTCTTTCTTTGCTTGGTCAATCTGATAATCCGGCATAGGAAAGAATCGCTTCTGTTGTTCCGTGAATACTTTACGTATTCCTCTTCCTATGGTGTCTATCATATTGAAATTGACCATACCTTGGCATAATACATAGTTACGGTAGAACTTCTGCGGGCCGTTTTGTTCAATCGCGTTTTTGACTGATCCAGGCAAAAAGAAACCTCCATTGGCGAATGTTATTGAATCGGGTTCCTCTACCATGGTTATTCGCTCCTGCATTGTGTAGTCCTGATGCGCGATACAATTGTGGAGAACTTCGCGTATGCTATAGTCATCGTATTGCTTGACGATGTCAGGAAACAAAGTCCCTCCAGGCAGAATACGCTGGTTAAGATTCCTGATCTTTGACAGAGCTTCATTGACAGTCAGGATGAAAGGTGTCGAGAAATGTTCGTAGTCAATTTTCTCGTTATGCTCATCAACAAGCACCCAGGTGATGGTAGCCACGGCAGGGCTGATCAAGTGGGTGGATGTCTCTTTGCCTAAGAGTAAGATTGCCGCCCGTGTCAGTTTCCTTTTTATGGCCACACCAGCGTGGCATAGCAATTCCATATCATCCCAAGTCTCAACTTCTTTGGCCAAACGAGGATGAACAGACTTATATTCATTACGTGCCTTTTCCAATGCTTTGGTGTCAAGGTCGTTCAACGTGGCGTTTGGCACAATCTCCGCTGACCAGTCATAAACCGGACTGTTCTCTTCAAGAATGGCATTCAGCCTTTCTTGAGTCAGCTCAACCAAGGAATCCTCTATTCGTTGCCATGCTTTATTGTGGGCATAGACAGGAAGTTTGGGGCGGTGCTTAGGAATATGTATTACCCATACTTTCTTGCCAGTGTCATCGGTGACAAATTCTTCCACGTCAAGTCCTTCTGTCGAGAGATTGGCACAGCGTTCTGTCAATCTCAGTGTCGCTTTCTGACGATTATAATTATAAGTGTCGGTTCCGATGATCCTCAAAGAGTTGTCTTGTACACCTATCACAAGATGTCCACCCTCCATATTCGCGATGGCAGAGACATACGAGATGACATCGTCTTTCTCATCTCCACAAAAAGAGTTCTTCAAGTTCTTGAACTCTTTCCATTCGCACCGCGCATTCTCCTGAGGATATTCGCGAAGAAGATATTGTTGCAGTTCCTGTTCGAGCATATATCTTATTAATCGGAGGGTTGGATTCTCTTTAGTAGCTAAGTCAATGACAATCTGTGATGAATTCCATCATCTGAGGAACCTTGCCGAGGGCGGAGTGGAAGAGTTTCATCTGGTTGCGGGTGCGGACGAGGTTGTGCTCCGGGTACTTGATCTTGTAGTAGGTGTCGCCGCCTATGTAGTCGGCGAAGAACCTTACTGCCTGCATGAATGGGAACAGACAGGCGGCGTATGGCAGATTCTCCCTCTCGATCGGGGAGAGGAACGGCTTTGTCCCTTTCAGATAGCCTCTTGTGAAGGCTTTGAAGATCTCCATGTCGAAATCGACCTTGTCCAGTTCCGGCGAATCCTCGGCCACAGGGTTGGCGGCGGTGCGCAGGAAGTCCCCGAAGTCGGAGAACACATAGCTTGGCATCACGGTGTCCAGATCGATGACGCAGAGGATCTTGCCGTCCTTGTCGAACATCATGTTGTTGACCTTCGTGTCGCAGTGGCATATTCTTTTAGGAAGCTTTCCCTCACGGTGCAGCTGCTCGGCCTTGCACATCTGGATCCCGTATTTGTCGATGTCTTCCAGTATCCTGTGAAGTTCCTGATCTCCTGTCTTGTCATCTGCATGCAGACGTCCGGCCCTGTCCTCTCTGACAGCCTCGACCAACTGCCTGAGCCTCAGCTCCATGTTGTGGAAGTCCGGAATCGTCTCTCCGAGCGTGTCCGGGATGTCGGCAAGCATCGCCTCGAAAGCCCCGAAAGCCTCGCCGGCGTACTCTGAATACTCCGGATTGACGGTCTCGTAGGTGTAGGCGTCATTGATGAACACCGAAACCCTCCAGAACTTGCCGTCTTCCAGGCAATATGTCTTCGGCTTCTCGCTCATCAGCACTTCAACCTTCTCACCTTCAGGCCTCAACGGAATGAACCTCAATACCTTGCGGTCGATGTCCTCCGCTCCTTCGGCCTCTAATTTTTTACGAATATGTCTGGTCACGGCCTCGATGTTGCTCTGGAGCAGATCCACGTCCGTAAAGATCGCGTTGTTGATCCTCTGCAGCACGTAATCCGGCGCGCCGCCCTCCGTGACAACCTTGTAAGTGTCGTTGATCAGCCCGTTGCCTAAAGGCTTTATCTCCTTGACCTCGCCCTCGATGGCGAAAAGTTCAACTATTTTTTTCAGATCTGTCATTGTTAGTGTCATTTTTAAATATCAATCTCTCAAAGATAACCATTTCAATCAGGAATTTCAAGTCTTGGCCAATCATTTGATTACGAAAATTGTTATTTTTGCGGTTAACTCTTCACCGCTTGCGGAAAGTGACTTTGCAATGACATTCGTGCGTGAGAGGTTTTTTATTAGTCATTATGGAACTTTATGAATATGCCCGTCCGGGGCTGATGGCCGGGAAAAAGATACTTTATGTGCACGGGTTCGCTTCCAGCGGGCAGAACGGGAGTGTCAGGACGCTGAGGCTGCTGATGCCGCGGGCTCAGGTGCTGGCGCCGGATCTGCCGGTGGAGCCGTTCGACGCGATGGAGTTGTTGAGGAATATGGTCGTGTCCGAAAAGCCTGATCTGATTGTCGGCTCCTCAATGGGGGCGATGTACGCGGAAATGCTGTACGGCGTGGACAGGATTCTTGTGAACCCGGCGTTTCAGCTGGCGGACACGCTGCTGAAAAACAATGGGCTGGGACGGCAGGAGTTCCATAACCCTCGTCAGGATGGCGAGACATCGTTTCTGGTCACAAAAACCCTTCTGGAACATTTCCGGGAGGTCAGCTCGCATTGCTTCGAAAGGGCTTCGGAGGACCAGGACAAGGTTTTCGGGCTTTACGGAAAGCGCGACACCCTGGTACACACATTCGATCTGTTCTCCGGACATTATCCGCAGGCGGTCAGGTTCGACGGCGAGCACTATCTTAACGACGAGGCGATCCTCCATTCGCTGCTGCCGGTGATCCAATGGATAGATGACAGGCAGAATGGCGTTCAGAGGCCGGTGCTGTTCATCTCGCTGAGCGACAGGATTATCAACCACTCCAGCGGGTTCCACAAGGCTGTGGCCACGCTGGCCGCGGACTATGACATCCACATTGTCGCCGGGGTGCCGTACAACAGTCCCGAATTGTGTCAGAAGGTCTTTGGATGGTGCGAGGAGAACCTCGGTGTCCCTGTCTGGAACCGTGTCACGATAACGAACCACAAGAATCTTCTACTGGCAGACTACCTGATCGACGCGGAGCCAGAGACCAACGGCGGCGAGGACTTCATGGGCACGATGGTCCATTTCGGCTCCGACGCCTTCAAGACCTGGGAGGATGTCCTGACCTTTTTCGAACGCCTTGGCGGGCAGTGAGTTTTATGCGGTAACCGAGCTTGTGGCCTTTGTGTCATATTGACTATTGTAGCCTTTGTTCAGAGTGCCGGCCTTTTTGCCTATGATAGGGCAATGGGCGGAAAATTCTGCTAAACACTGAGTTTAACAACACTTGACTGCCCTATAGTCACCTTAAAAATCACGTTTTTTTCGTCTGATTGTTGTGTATTTGTGGAGAACAATCATTATCTTTGTATCATCCACACACATAATGACATACTACATACACACACACACACATTTTTAATTTAACTTTAATCACTAGATGAAGAAAGTATTTCTCTTGATCGTTTCGTTGTTCTTCGCAGTCAATGCGTTGGCACAGACAAAAGTCAAGGGCGTGGTTGTCGACTCTTCCAATCAGCCCCTCATCGGTGCAGGTATCGTCCAAGTCGGAAACACCACCAATGGCACGGTAAGTGACATTGACGGTTCGTTCTCTTTGAATGTACCCGAGACCGCATCTCTCCAAGTATCCTGTGTCGGCTACACGACGAAAATCGTGAACATTGAAGGCAGGACTCAACTTACTATCATTCTTGATGAAAACTCTGAACTCCTCAATGATGTCGTTGTCGTCGCTTTCGGGCAGATGAAAAAGGAGGCCTTTACGGGTTCCGCCGGGACAATGAAGTCTGAGGAACTTGCCAAAGTACAGGTGACCACCGCCGCCTCGGCTCTTGCCGGCCGTGTCGCCGGTCTCCAGATCAACAACTCTTCTTCACAGTTGGGTTCGTCACCGAGCATTACGATCCGTGGCGTCAGTTCCATCTCCTCTGGTACCGAGCCTCTTATCGTTATCGATGGTATGCCTTTTGACGGCGACCTCAATCTTGTCAACACCAATGACATCGAGACGATGACCGTCCTGAAGGATGCTGCCTCCAACGCCCTCTACGGAGCCCGTGGAGCCAACGGTGTGATTATGATCACGACCAAACGCGCGACTTCCTCCGACGCGAAGATTACTTTCGATGCCAAGTGGGGTGTTAACCAAAAAGGGCTTAGGAACTACAAGACCACAAATGCCCGGGAGTTCTTCGAGACATATTATAATATGCTCTACAACACCTATGTTAAGGAGGAGGGGGCGACAGCCGAGTCAGCCCACAGGAAGGCCAACGCGGGCCTTTTCGATTCCGGTATCGGTCCGGGCTATGTGCCTTACACCATGCCGACCGGACAGGACTTCATCCTTGCTGGTGGCAGAATGAATCCTGACGCTGTTGAGGGAGCGTTCCACAATTTCGGCGCCAGTACCTATTGGATCCAGGCCGATGACTGGGAGAAGGAAGGGCTTCAGTCAGGATTCCGTCAGGAGTACAACCTTAGCGCGTCAGGCCGCTCTGAAAAGATGAATGTCTATGGATCCCTCGGCTACCTTGATCAGGAAGGTATCCAGGAGGGTTCATCGCAGACCCGTCTGACCGCCCGCCTGAAGGCGGACTATCAGGCGAAGAAGTGGCTCAAGATCGGAGGAAACTTCAACTACACCAGGTATGAATATTCCCAGACCTCCGAAGGCACGATCGGCACAGGCACCATCTGGAGCATCATCAAGTGCCAGGCTCCTATCTATCCGGTCTATATCCGTGACGCCAACGGCAACATCATGACGGATAACACCGGCCGCCAGGTCTATGACTTCGCCAACAGCCAGTTGGGAGACCTCAGCCGCGCGGGGGGCACCGGCGGCAACGCGATCTTCGCCAACAAGTACCGTGTCTCAAAAACCACCGGAAACTCATTCATAGCAAGCGGTTACGCCGACATCAAACTCTTCCCGGACCTTACCCTCACAATCAACGGCAACGCCTATGACTATGACCGCAGAGGCCTTTACACGGAAGACCCGTACACCGACAAGTACACGTCTGGCTCCAACAACGGCTACCTCTCGAAGTCGTCTTCCCGCACGTTCACCTACAACGCCCAGCAACTCCTCAACTACCATAAGGTGATAGATAACACTCATGACATTAGCGTGATGCTCGGCCACGAGTACTACAACTACCTTTATGAATATATGGGAGCGTCAGGCTACAATTTTGGTATCGACGGTGCTACCGAGCTTGCCCAGGTGCTGAACAAAAACGGTGACCCGTACTCATATTCAAACGCTTACAACAACGAAGGATATTTCTTCCGCGGAATGTACAGCTACGATAATAAATACTTCGGCTCTCTCTCGTTCCGTCGTGACGCTTCCTCACGCTTCCATAAGGATTACCGTTGGGGTAACTTCTGGTCGGCTGGAGCGGCCTGGATTATTTCCAAGGAAAACTTCTTCGATGTGGATTGGGTTGACGAGCTCAAGCTCAAGGCCTCCATCGGCAGCCAGGGTAATGACAACATCGGCAATTTCCTCTACGCTGACAACTACACGATTGTGAACAACAACAACTCCGTGGCTTACCAGTGGCTTCAGAAGGGAACCAAGGACATCACCTGGGAGACCAACACCAACGTCAACACCGGTATCGAGTTCAGCGTGCTTGACAGCCGCATCAGCGGTAGCCTTGATTATTTCTACCGTAAGACCACGGATATGCTATTCACCCTCAGCACCCCTCCTTCAGTCGGCTACACAAGCTATTGTCTGAATATGGGTGACATGCGCAACTCGGGTCTTGAACTTGTCCTCAGCGCCGATATCATCAGAATGAAGGACATCTCCTGGGGCGTAGACTTCAACATCTCCCACATCAGGAATAAGGTGCTTTCATTGCCTGACGATATCAAGACCACCGAGATAGAAGGTTGCAACGGCTATGTGAACGACGACCCATCCTTTGTGTCCAAGTACAAGTACTTCGTGGCAGAGGGCCTTTCCCTCTACACCTGGTACCTTCCTAAATATGCCGGAGTTGATTCCGAGACCGGTGAGGCTCTCTTCTACAAGGATGTCACCGACGAGGCCACAGGAGCGGTCACCAGGGAGACGACCAAAAACGCAAGCGACGCCACTGAATATCTTTGCGGCGACGCTCTGCCTAAGTTCCAGGGTGGTCTCTCGACCTCATTCAGGTACAAGAACTTCGATTTCTCCGTCCAGACAACCTTCCAGCTTGGCGGTAAAGGGTATGACTATGTTTATCAGGTTCTTATGCATTCCGGCGGACAGACCGGAACGACCTGGCACAAGGATATGCTGAACGCTTGGACGGAAACCAATCATTCCGATATTCCTGCTCTCCGCTATTCCAACACCTATGGCCAGTCTCCTCGCTCGGACAGGTTCCTCACCAGCACGAGTTATCTCAGCCTCCAGAATGTGAATTTCGGCTATACGCTTCCGGCCAGGCTTACCCAGAAGTTCAATGTTGCTTCCATAAGGGTTTACTTCTCGGGAGAGAACCTTGGCTTCATCTCGGCCAGAAGAGGTTTTGACCCTCGTTATGCGATCGGTGGCTACACCAACTCCGAACTTTATTCACCAATCCGCACCTTGTCTGGCGGTATTACCTTAACTTTCTAATAACAAAGAAATATGAAAATCAATATAGCGTTAGCTTCAGCTGCGGCATTGGTTTGCCTTACATCCTGTATGCAGGAGGTTCTGCCTACCGAGTCGGTGATCTCTGACCAGATCGGTCAGTCCGCTTCCGCCCTTGATGGCATGGTCAACTCCATCTACACCAATATGGTGGGCTACAAGAACGAAGACGGCGGTATCGAGACCATTTCATACGGCGGCATGCGTGTGCAACTTGAGCATTCCACCACAATGATGGTCTGCCCTGGCTACAATGGATTCAACACTATGGGCGCATGGACGCAAGGTGCGGTTTCCGCCAGTGGTTCCAACCGTGGTATCTACCCTACATATCTCTATTACGGCTACATCAAGACTGTCAATGACGTGATCGGAATGATCGATCTAGGGAACGCCACTGACGAGATGCTCGTCGATCTTGGAATATGTTATGCCTACAGGGCTTTGTACTATATGGATCTCGTGCAGATCATGGAGTACAAGAAACCGCTCGATTCAAGGTACGTGTATGTGGATCCCAAGAGTGACCTCAGCAATCTTGGTGTTCCGATTGTAACGGACAAGACCACGACCCAGGAGGCTTCCAACAATCCTCGCGCGACGGTTGACGAGGTCTATGACCTGATTCTCTCAGACCTTGCAGAGGCTGAGAAGTATCTCGCCGGCTACACCCGTAAAGATAAGGTTGAGCCTGACCTCGCCGTCGTGTATGGCCTTTTCGCCCGCGCCTACACCAACCTTGCGTCGCGCACTGAGCGTGCCGCGAAGTACACCGCCAAGGCTGATTACTGGAAACTTGCCGGGGAGTATGCCGACAAGGCTATCTCCCAGTCCGGCTGCACGCCTCTCACCGAGGCTCAGTGGACGGATCCCAAGACCGGTTTCAACAACCGCAACTCTCAAAATTCATGGATGCTTGCCACCCACATCGATCCTAACAACACGACAGCCGCCACTGACGGATCTTTCGTATATGCTATGATTATGGGTACAGAGACCACGTTCTCTGTCTATGGGTGGCGTGTAGGGCGAGCCCTTGATCGCGCCGCCTACGAAAGGCTTTCCGACAACGACTGGCGCAAGAAGTCCTGGCTTGGGCCAGAGTTCTTCTATGAGTCCAAGAACCAGAAACCAGGTGAAGCCTATCTGGTCGAGAAAGATGCCAATGGCAACCTGATCAACAACAAGTGGGCTACCGCCGGCAACAACAAGAGCACCGAGCAGGCCGACTGGAGTAACGACCCTGGCAAGTATCAGTTCAGCAACTCCGCCTCTTGGGTCCGCTCACGCATCAACACGAGTTACGGATTCAAGGCTTGGCCTTGGCTCTACGTGAACCTCAAGTTCCGTCCTAACGAGGGTAACTACAACACCTACGAGGTCGGCGGAGCGACAGACTTCCCGATTATGCGTGTGGAGGAGATGTACTTCCTGAAGGCAGAGGCCGAACTTAACACCACCGGTGTCGCCGCCGCCAAGGCAACTCTTGAGGGTCTAATTAAGACCCGCAACAACACTTACACCTGTGTGGCGACAACCAAGAAGGATGTCTATGAGGAACTTATGTTCCAAAAGGGCATCGAGTTCTGGGGTGAAGGCATCAACTACTTCGACAACAAGCGCCTTGAGACCGGATGCCATCGCTGGTATCCAGGGGCAAGTGTCGAGAGAGCCGCTCATGCCATTGACATGAACAGGATCCATCCGGGTTGGACTCCAGGCTTCAACAACGCCGAACTCAACGGCAACAGGGCCGTTTACGATTTCAACAATCCTTACACGACTTACAGTACCTACACGACCGCGCTCCGCACCAACGACGAAGTCGCAAGCCACTATGGTGAGGCTATCGAGGTTGAGGGTCACAAGTTCTTCGACGCTGAAAAGTTTGAATAATGTAAACGCTCCCGTCACGGGAGCCAACAAAAAAACGCTTACAATGAAATCAGAAAAAACAATATCCGCATTTCTCTCGGTCCTGGCGGTCCTATTTTCGGCTGTGTCCTGCAAGGATGATGGCGGCACGTCCGGTTCAAGCTCCGAGTGTTATTTCTTCCAGGAGTCCTTCTCATTTAACGTGACCTCCAACCCGGAGGTCGAGATTCCGGTCGTTCGTCTCGGAACATCCGGCGATGTCAGCGTAAATGTCTCATTCACGGGATCATCCTTGTTCACTGTTCCTTCCCAGGTTACCATCAAGGATGGCGAGAGGGTCGGTAACCTTGTTGTGACCTATGACAAGTCTCAGCTTGCCTTCAACGAGACTTACGAGTTGAACCTCTCAATTTCTGACTATACCTCCCTTTTCGGCTATGGCAAGGCCGTCGCAACGATCGAGTACCCTACCTCTTACTATGAATATGGTAAAGGCACCATCGAGGAAGGATGGTGGGGTGAGCAGGAGGACAAGGTTATGTACGCCCGTGACTATGCCAAGAATATTCTCCAGTGTTATCTTCCTGACTGTTGGGGTCACGACACCGGCGCCGGCTACGATGTACAGGACTATGTCTTCTACTGGAACACCGAGACCAACAAGGTCTATGTGCCTCTTCAGTATATGGGTACAACGGGCGGCGACAAGATCCAATGGAACATCGCCGACCGAGGTGTGCTTGCCTGTATGTTCGGTGGTCCTGGACACAAGGAGGGAAGTTCCGCTTGGATGAGTTATGTGGATGGCTGGTACAAGGACGCTGGCCTGACACAGCCTTGCTACGATCCTGCCAAGAAGATGTTCTATCTTTCCGACACAGCCGCTGTTGATCCTGCCACTGGAAAGGTTGTATATGGCACAGCCGGAACGTTCGATGTGTTCAAACTTTCAGAATAAGATAGGTTGGGATAATATGATTAACCGGTCTGCCTGTCTGGTCAGACCGGTTTTTATGTCTTCAGTCGGCGGGGAAGACCACTCCTGCCTGGCGGCGGATCTCGTCAAGGATTTCAGCCGTGACGAGTGATGTCTCCAGGCTGTTGACAGACGATTCAAGGCGGCCTGAATCCAGCACGTCGATGAATTCCTTGAACTCGCAGAGGTACTCGTCAGCGTCAACCGGCACGGAGATGTTCTCAGCCTGAGGGCCTGAGGACCGTCCGGAGGTCGGTGCGCCGCGTCTGGTCAGCGATGCCTCACGGGTGATGTGGATCTGGTCCAGCGACAATATTCCTCCGTCGCAGGAAATCTCGGTGCGAAGGTTCGAGTCCGCTATCTTTGAATATATTACCGTGGCGTCCATCCCTTCATATTCAAAGATCACACTGCCTTGCAGGTCAACACGTTTACTTATGGCCCCCACCGGCACCTCGCAGGTCGTGACGCTGGCCTTGATTCCTTTCGGCCGGCCGAAAAGTGAGACCATCGGATAGACCGTGTATATTCCTATGTCCATCAGCGCCCCGCCGCAGCGTTCCGGATTCAGCGAGCTTGGCACCGGCGAATCCTCCTCCCCGGCGATGATCCTCTTGACAAGGTCGTATTTCGAGGAATACTGGCAGAATGACGCGAAGAAATGACGGACATTCCCCAGTTCGTTGAGCCTTAGTCTGGCGTTCCTGAAATTCGGAGTCAGCGTGGAGATCATCGCTTCCATCAGCATCACACCGTTCTCCCTTGCTGCTTTGACCATCTCGCTCACTTCGCGGGCGTTGGAGGCCATCGGCTTCTCGCACAGCACGTGCTTGTGGTGCCTCAGGCACTTGATCGCGATGTCGTGGTGCGTGTCGTTGGGAGTCCCGATATAGATCGCGTCGATTTCAGGATCGGATGCCATCTCGTCAACGTCCGTGTACACTTTCCCGATGCAATGCGCCTCGGCGAACCTCTTCCCACTTTCCCGCGAGCGGGAGCACACCGCCGCGGCCTCGAACCGTGGCTCCATCACGGCCCCTTTGAGAACCCAGTCACTGATGCGACCGGTGCCTACTATTCCGAATCTTGTCTTTTTCATTTCAACGCCCCTCTAAGTTCAAGATAATCAATCGCCGCGGTCTTTGCGGAAGCTTTCCCCGCCGTGTCTATGGTCATTACATCGTAGCCGAATCTCGGTACAAGCCCGGCGGTCTTGTCGCTGAGCTCAGGTTCGATGAGAATCAGTCCGCTGACCGCCTTTTTCATCTTGTAGGCCGCCTTGACCACGGCTTCGGAGGCGAAAGTGTCACAGACAAGGTATATCCTGTCCTTGTCCGTGAACTTCTCTTTCGCGATCTTCTTCACAATAAACTCCACGTCCTTCCCTTTTTCGTGGAAGGCGGTCGCATAGCCGATCAGCCCCTCTGGAACCAACGCCTTCACAAACCCTTCAGGGTAAGCGGTTTTCAGCGGTTCGTGGAAGAATATGACAACCGGCCTTGGCCCCAGCGAGTCTGGGAAGAAGCCTTTCTCGTCAGCGGGCTTGAATACCTTACCGAATATCTTGTCACTATTGTGGTAGAAACTCAACTCCTCCACGATTATCCTGCTTCCGTTCTCAGCCTTCACCCTTTCGCGAGGGCTGGATTCCTTGAATATGTTCAGTCCGATGATGCCCAATAGGGAGACCAGCAAGGACGCGACTACCGAAATGATCACTTTTTTCATTACCGCATCAATATTTAATGTTTTACACTATCACAAAAATAATTAAATTTGTACGAATATGCCAAAGTTTAACCCCATATCGCGTTGGTCCGAAAGGAACCAGCTCCTTGTGCTCAGCCTCGTCGTCGGAATCGTGGTCGGGCTTGCCGCCGTGCTGCTCAAGACCTTGATCTCGGTGCTCCAGGAGGGCTTGCGTGACGCTTTCGGAGGAGTCCTGGGCGGATCATTGTACTATCTTGCACTGCCTGGAATCGGAATGCTCCTTGCGATGCTGTTCTGCAAGTATGTGATCAAGGACAGTATCGGCCACGGTGTCACCAAGGCCCTTCAGGCGGTCTCAAGGCACGAGTCCAGGATCAAGCCGCACAATATGTGGTCTTCCGTCGCCGCGAGTTCCGTCACCATCGGATTCGGCGGATCCGTCGGGGCGGAGGCCCCGATCGTCTATACCGGAGCCGCCATCGGATCCAACTTCGCCCGCTATATGGGATTGTCCTACAGGAGTATGACTGTGCTGCTGGGCTGTGGTGCCGCGGCCGCCGTGGCTGGAATATTCAAGGCTCCTCTCGCCGGAGTCCTTTTCGTGCTGGAGATCCTGCTGTTCAACATTTCGATGACCTCAATGATGCCGCTGCTGCTGTCAACCGTCTCAGCCACAGTGGTCTCCTATACTCTTCTTGGCTCATCCACCCCGTTCGAATGCACCCTTACCCCGTTCGTGCTCAAGAATATTCCTTATTACATCATTCTTGGACTTTTCTGCGGGGCGTGCTCCATCTATTTCATCCGTACGACCTTGAAGCTGGAGGACCGGATCGGCAAGATGGAGAATGTCTATCTGAAATGGATAATGTGCGCGGTCGGGCTCGGAATCCTGATATTCCTTTTCCCTCCGCTCTATGGCGAAGGCTATGAGTCTCTTGGTGTGCTGCTTAACGGGAAGGAACTTTCGCTTGACGGACAGACTCCGCTTGCGTTTCTGGCACACAGCCCGTGGTCCGTGCCGATCTTTTTCATGCTGATCCTTTTGTTGAAGGTGTTCTCAATGACTTTGACAAACGCCGGCGGTGGAGTGGGAGGAACTTTCGGTCCGACCTTGTTCGTCGGCGCGATCGCGGGATTCGTTGTGGCGAGAACACTCAATATGCTTTTTGACGGGACGTCTGTCATTGTCCCTGAACAGAATTTCGTTTTGGTAGGGATGGCCGGGCTGATGGCCGGCGTGATGCAGGCCCCGATGACGGCGATCTTCCTTATCGCCGAGATCTCAGGAGGTTATGACCTGTTCCTGCCTTTGATCCTTACCTCGACCATCGCTTTCGGAACGACCAGAATTGTCGAGAAATATTCCATCTACACCAAACGTATAGCCCAGAGAGGAGAACTTCTGACCCACGACAGCGACCAGGCCGTGCTGACCCTTCTGAAGGTGTCCGATGTGATAGAGACCGATTTCTCGACGGTGAAGATAGACGACACCCTCGGCCGCCTTGTCGAGGTCGTCTCCGAATCCACCAGAAACATATTCCCTGTTCTGGACTCGGTGGACCGTTTTCAAGGGTTCGTCTCTTTGGAGGACATCCGCAAGGACATGTTCCGGACCGATGAATATGAGACCCTGCACGTCTTCAACTTCATGCGGAGCGCCGAGGAATATGTCTATGAGGACGAGAAGATGGATTCTGTGATGAAAAAGTTCGAGGTCACATCGGCTTGGAACCTTCCTGTGGTGAGGCGTGACAGAACCTACGTCGGGTTCGTCTCCAAGTCCAAGATCTTCTCGGCTTACCGGGACGAGCTGAAGGTCGTTTCCCAGGATTAATTGATAACACTCTGAATATGAAGAATATCTATATTGATTATATTGCCCGTGCCATCGGAGTCAAGGATTGGCAGGTCGAGAACTGCGTACATCTTTTCGAGGAGGGCAACACGATTCCGTTCATCAGCCGTTACAGGAAGGAGAAGACCGGAGGGTTGGACGATGTAGCCGTCGCCGAGATCAAGCACTGGAACGATGTGTTCACGGAGATGGAGAAGAGGAAGGAGGGCATACTGTCCACGATCTCCGAGCAGGGAAAGCTTACGGACGAGTTGCGCTCCAAGATTGAGAATTGTGTGGTGGCCAGTGAGTTGGAGGATCTGTATCTGCCGTACAGACCTAAGAGGAGAACCCGTGCCACGATGGCGAAGGAGAAAGGTCTGGAGCCGTTGGCTGACAAGATGTGGAAGGTTGAGGTGGCTGACCCGGAGGCAGAGGCGAGGAAATATGTCGGGGACAAGGTCGGTTCGGTTGAGGAGGCCCTTGCCGGAGCCCGTGACATCATCGCCGAGCGGCTTTCCGAATCGCAGACCGTCCGTGAGAACCTCAGGCACATATTCAGAACCCGCAGGATAGAGTCCAAGGCCACAAAAGCGGCCTCAAGCAATGCCGAGGCTTCGAAGTACAGGACTTATTTCAATTTCTCGATGCCGCTCCAGAGGATTCCTTCGCATAACCTTTTGGCGATACTTCGTGCTGAGAATGAGGGCTTTTTGTCTGTAGGGCTCGATGCGGATCCGGAGAAATGCGGCAACAAGATTTATTATGATTTTTGTCAGGAACATCGTTATCCTGGCTCCAAGCTTGCCGACCAGATCCGTCAGGCCGTTGATGACGCTTATAAGCGTTTGCTTGAGCCATCGTTGACCAACGAGATTGTCAAAGAGGCCAAGGAAAAGGCTGACATCGAGTCGATTAACGTTTTCGGAGAGAATCTCACGCAGCTTCTGCTTTCCGCTCCGGTAGGCCAGAAGAGGACAATGGCGATTGACCCAGGCTTCCGCAACGGCTGCAAGATCGTCTGCCTGGACGAGCAGGGCAACCTTCTGCACCACGAGATCATATTCCCTCACCCGCCTCAGAGCGAGAAGATCAAGTCGATAATGGCTGTTTCCTCAATGATTGATGAATATGCCATCGAGGTCATCGCCATCGGCAACGGCACGGCATCCCGTGAGACGGAGGACTTCATCAAACGTGTCGGGATTCCGGAGAACGTCAAGGTGTTCACTGTCAGCGAGGACGGAGCGTCGATATATTCGGCCTCCGAGGTCGCGAGGCAGGAGTTTCCGGATGAGGATGTGACAGTCAGGGGAGCGGTGTCGATCGGCCGACGTCTGATGGATCCGCTTTCGGAGCTCGTCAAGATCGACCCTAAGTCATTGGGTGTGGGGCAGTACCAGCACGATGTGGATCAGAATCTGCTTCGGGAGAAACTGGACAACACCGTGGTCATCTGCGTGAACAGCGTCGGAGTGAATCTCAACACCGCCAGTCCTTACCTCTTGAGTTATGTCTCGGGCATCGGTCCGGCTTTGGCATCGAACATTGTGGAGTACCGCTCTTCGATCAAGGGCTTCTCCTCCAGAACCCAACTCCGTAAGGTCCCGAAACTCGGCCCGAAGGCTTTCGAGCAGTGCGCCGGCTTCCTTCGCATCCAGAACGCCGAGAATCCTCTCGACAACTCAGCCGTGCACCCAGAGTGCTATCACATCGTTGACAGGATGGCTTCCGATCTGGGTGTCAGCACCAAGGAACTGGTCGGAAATGAGGAGTTGATCAAGAAGATCGATCCGTCGGCCTACGTGGAGGGTGAGTTCGGCCTTCCAACGATCAATGATATTCTGAAGGAATTGGCCAAGCCCGGCCGTGACCCTCGCCAGAGCGCCCAGGAATTCAGTTTCGCCGAGGATATCCACGAGATTGATGACCTCAAGCCGGGTATGGAACTGCCGGGAATCGTCACGAACGTGACCGCTTTCGGAGCCTTTGTTGACATTGGCATCCACGAGAACGGCCTAATCCACGTCTCCCAGATGCGTGGCCAGAAAGTGAAACTCCACCAAAAAGTCACCGTCAGCGTCCTCGATGTCGATCTCGACCGCAAACGCATCTCGCTCCGTCTTTTGACCGGAAAGTAAACCGTTCGGTCGCTGAGCTTGTGGTTCGATGAAGCTCACCAACCATCGAATCACCCAAGTGAGAAGCTGTTTTGAATTGTTTGAAATGTTCTTTGAGGTGAAAAATCTTCATTTTC
>ERZ780141.148-NODE-148-length-56495-cov-4.170500_pt1 | contig 56495 bp, 65 predicted proteins | sample MGYA00433080_ERZ780141 | MGnify/ENA primary metagenome ERZ780141 (study PRJEB29588, sample SAMEA2154047) | human gut metagenome | biome: human gut; feature: human-associated habitat; material: faeces | place: Denmark | collected 2008/2010 ... | reverse complement strand
TTAAGGCGTTTTTATTTTTTAGGCATATAACTTACTGTTTGAATAATTAAGCAAAATACTGAAATATAGGGATTTGTGAAATTTTGATAAAAATAATCTAAAGTTATATAATTTTTTTAAATATTTAAATATGTGGTTACAATAATGAAAAAAAATCCAACCAAGAATAATAGTTTGTTGTTAAAATTAATAGCTTAAATACTAGTGATAGCAAGGAATTGCAAGATTTTGTGGGTAGGACCTTGATAAGGGTTCTATTATTTTGTTTCTATCTCCTTTTGCACAAAACTTTGATTTTGTGCAATGTTTTATACTTATTATAAATAAGTAGCACTATGCTACCTAACAATCTATCATAGCTAATATATATACTAAGTATTTTATTTTGTCAATACTTTTTTATAAAATATTCCTAGTTGGTCCGTGTTGATTGTAAACATATAATGTTTGTTCTTCCTACCTTCTGGATAGAATCTAAAATATAATTGCTGTTTATTTCTATATATCTTATCATGATGAACTATAAATTTATCTAATACAACTGTTTTATCAAAATATAATTTTCCATCGTTTTGACAATATTTATATAAAATTTCGCCTTCATAAAATAAACCATATTTGTTCATGAAATACTTAGTATTTTTCAATACTTTTGCTATAATACTTCCCCCTTCCTTCAAATAAAAATTATAGCATAATTATGTAAACGTGTCAAAAATTATACTGTTCTACCTTAATTCGACAAATTATGACATAGACATTATGCTATAATTTTTTAAAGGGGGTGTAAAAATGATATATGCTTTAATATTTATAATTATAGTACTAATATTAGACATCATAGTAAATAAAATACCTAAACCAGAGATAGAAAGTGCAAAAGATATAGACCTCTCTTCCCTTTACCAAAAGAAAATATATTTGTTAACACAAAATGAATTGAAGTTTTATAAATTATTAAAAAGTATAACTGATAAAAATAATCTAAATCTTTTTAGTCAAGTATCATTATATGAAGTTATAAATGCTAAAGATATAAAAAGCTTTAATAAGATAAAAAGCAAAACAATTGATTTTGTTATTACAGATACTAATTGCAGAGTTAAGTTATGTATAGAATTAGATGATTCTACTCACATCAAAGAGAATAGACAAAAGAGAGATGAATTTGTTGATAAATTGTTTAATACATTGGATATAAAATTAATAAGAATCCCTGTTCAAAATTTCTACAACCTAAACGATTTAGAGCAAAAGGTTAAAGAGAGCTGTTTTTAAAGCTCTCTTTTATGTTCTTTTCAAATTGTATTGTTTGTAAATGCAGTCTCCCATTAATTCAGAAGTGAAATTAGAAACATATTCGGGTTTTAAAGTGTCTAATTTGTACTTATCATATATTTTCTTTTCTAAATTATAAAAATCCTTTAAATTGTGATTTACAATCTTTTCAGGAACTTTCAAATTACGACTAAACAAATAAGCCTTCTGCCCCATTAATCTTGTATCTTTATTATCTTTTGTCATATATTTTATAATGTATGCACCTATATTATCTACATGTGAGATAGCATTTATAAATACAAATCCATTTCCCCATAGTTCTTGTAATTCTTTTTGAGGAATGTATGGAATATTTAATAAAACATGATAATGTACTGCTCCACGTTCTTGAAATTCAATTACCGCTAAATATTTTAAATTTTCTTTATATCTTTTCAATTTTCTGATAAAAGCTTTAAATAAAATATTACAAACTTTTACATCTGTTTTATTATCTGCAAAAGTTAAAGTAAGAAACTTATCATACTTATTATCAAAATTACAACATGCTAATCGTCTAATTGTATCACGGCGTCTCTGATTTGTATTAGAATAATTTTTCTGTTTACTTTCTTCGCTAGCCTCTCCTCTAACTCTTGCTCCTCCTTTTCCATGAATGTAATTTTTATATTCATAAATTTCTATAACATGACCAGTAATAATATATTTCTTTAATCCCATTTCAACCTCTCTTTCTTAGGTTCTAATTTTCAACTATAATTAAATAAAATATATCAACGGACTTCGTCCTCTAAGTCACTAAAGTGACTTGCTTGCGCTCTTACTAAGAATATATTCACTACTACTCGCAACAAATTGCTTGCGCAATTTTGTTTGCGAGCTTGAGTTTACTAATGAATATTAAGCATAGGAATCTTCTTAAGTATCCACATAGTAAGTTTATAAACTTTATCAAAATTAATAAGTATTATTAATATAGGAACAGCAATTAAAATTGTTGTAGGTCTTACAAAAAAGCCTAGTAAATTTAAATTATCAAAAACTAGATCAATAAAACTATTTAAGCTATTTGTTAATCCTTCAGGAAATTGAGGAAGGTTTATCCAGCTGAAAACACCAAATAATAAGGTTTTTAATAAGTTTAATATTAATTGTATAATCAATTGCTAAACACCTCCTCAATCTTTTTACGAGCTAAGTTTATAAGTGCAAAGATAATAACTGCATCTACACAAACAAAATAGATATCGTGTATGTTTTTGAACGTATTATTTTCTAATAAACTATTTAAGTTGTATTCATACTCACTAATTAATTTTGAACCTGAAAACGGTTCATCTATTTCAGGAATGTGAAATATTGGTTCAGAGAAGTTTATGTTTAAAATCTTATTTAAAATATCAATAATTATGTCAAATGGTGTCCATAGGAATCCGAGTCGATCAGAAAACCAATTCTTTAAATCTGTAAAATATGTATCGAAAAAGCCATCTTCTGGAACAAATAATCCTTTTAAACCATCTAAAATTAATTCTACTAATTTCTTTCCAAAAAAGTTTTCTGAAAATGGATTTATATATGATAAAATATCTCCTATACGTTCAAAGATATTTTTATTTGTTTTTGTATTCTCTTCTATAGCTTCTTGTGTCTTTTGATTGCTACTTTCTATAGCATCTTTAATGGTATCAAAACGATTATTTAAAATATCATCTTCTGATAGACCTCCAATAGTAACGCTAATGTCTTTTATGGTTTTTCCGTCTTTCTCTATCGAGAAAATGTATTTTTCATCATTTTTAAAAGTTATTCCTAGGTTTTCCATAGGTATTTCAAACCAAAATTCATAATATACTCCAACTAATACAGAATGTATAAATGAACTGTTTACATCTAATATACTACGAAAAACAATACGTTGTTTTTCATAGGTAAGGTCTTTGCTTGTTGAAATAGTTTCGATTTTTCTAATAACTAAATCAAATGGCTCTGTATTTTTTAAATCTCCTGGAAGCACAAGTAAATAATCAAACTTTCCAGAAGCTAAATTATCAGCTGTATTTGCGATATATGGATCCTTTGATTCCTTTGCACCTTTATATAAAATTTCAGAACAAGATGCATCTGTATATATGTTAAAATCACTATAAAAATAAGTAGAGCCATTATCAATGTTGTCATCAGAATCAATCCAGTAGCCTGAACCAAAAGGCTCATCATATGTACGACGTTCCCAATAATTTAAGCCATAACTTAAAGTGTATCTAACAACAGGGATTGCAGAAGAACCTGTTTGATTTATAACAAAATCTCCGTTTCCATTATCTCGGTTATAAAAAAACTTCAAGTCACTAGATATGTCTTTTACATTAATTCCTAAACAAGCCCAATAATAGCCGTATCTATGTATAATAAATTTATAATTTTCTTTATCTTGATACTCAGATGAAACACTAGAAAGGTAGTCTTTAACATCTTGTGGCACATCCAAAATTTGTAAATCTTTACAATCGGCATATGAAGGATTTATAAAAACAATACTAAACAAAAACAAGAAGGATAAAATTAATATATATTTATAACGTTTCATATAGCCTCACTTTCTAATCATGTTTTTTATAAAAATATATAAGAAATAAATCACACATAAAAAGCTTAAAAATGTAAAACCTTGATTAATTAAGTCAAAAGACTTTGTTTGATTTTGAATTATAGTGTTTTGATTGTTAATAATAGTGTCTAGTTGCTTAGAATAGTAATAGTAATCATCATATGCAAGTGTACTTGTATCTTCTTCAATGTTATTTTCTAGCAGTTCATTCACTTCATTGTTCATTAAAAGTCACCTCCATATTTTTTAGGAAATGCGAATTTTAAGAACATAGATACTAGCATTTCTGCTAAATAAAATATTATACCAATCGGAAGTGCTTGTTGGGCTACTTGTCCGATTAAATCTCCTATAATTTGATAATCAAAATTCATTTAATAACCTCTCCTTCCTCTAAACCATAGATATTTGAACGTTGCACTCCATGCCATTCATTACGATAACGTTTCATCTTTGCATAAGTATCATAACAAGAATAAAGCTCTGGCGAATGAAACCATAAAGAATATTTAACAGTATCAAAAACAAGCTTGCCATTTTTCTCAATAGCAGATTCTCCATCTATCAATCTATTAAATTGAATAGAATGGAAGAAGTTTTTACAAATAACTACATCCTTTATTTGCTCTCTAAGGGGTTTTGCCATACGCATAAAAACTTGTGAAGTTCCAACAATGTGTTTACGTTGCTTTCTTTGCTGCGAAACCTCAACCATTATTTCTATTGGTATATTTTTGCTTTCCAAGGAATTAAATTCTAAATGTATTTCATCAATTAGATACAATACGCCTTCCAATCCATTTGCGAGATATTTGATACAATTTAATCCATCATAAGCAATAACAATTTTAATATTCATAAATTTTTCTATTTCTGAAGTAGTCTCGCCATCTACTTCTTTAACTGTAACTTTTCTAACAAGTTCTTTATTTGAAATTAATCGATAATAAACTATGTAATCAGTTTCATTAATTTCTTCGATTTCATAATAGCAATTAATTGGCATGCTTTTTATAGATACGTTTGTGCAAAATATTGAGTATATATATAAATCAGCAACTTTTTGAGTATATTGAACGGCTGACAAAGTTTTTCCAGACCCTTGTGGACCACAAAAAACTAGAAGGCCATCAGGCTCAAAATAAGTTGGATGACTCTTTCTGAATTTATGTCTAAACCTTGCAACTCTAATTGTATTAAAAATATTAAAACTTCCATCTAATAAACTAGTATTCATAAGGCCTCCAAAATATAAAAATAAGGGGCACTAAGCCCCTTCAACTAAAAAGAAATCTTTCCTTTAGTAACAGCTTGAGTGAAGATTTGTTTTAACTTTCTTGCACCAAACCACATTAAAACGAATGTCATACCTACTCCGACAATGCCAGCTAATATGGCAACTAATTGAGCAGGTGTAATACTGCCTACAAGTGCAGTTTTTAATGGCTCAATTACAGAAGCAACATTTACAGTATTATCCATCAACTAACACCTCCTTTCAAATAATTTCAAATAATAACCTGATATATATAAAATTAGATTGAATATCTAACTTTATTACCATTAATTTCAAAAGAGATTGGTACTATGGATAACAACTTTGTATTATCAATAAAATTTTCATATTTCTCTTTATTAGTAAAAACAGAAACGTTTGAAACGTAAGCTGATTCACCATCCGCAGCCAATTTTGGTTTTGTAATAAAATCAAGGACATTGCATTCGTTATTAGACTTGCTCATAAAACTGCGATAACCAACAAAAATTAAATCTTCTTTCATATTTAGTCCTCCTTTCGCATAAAAAAATAAACTACAATAAACTGTAGTTTATAATAAGTATATTAAATTTTGTGCAATCATTATTTTTTCGCCATCACACCTCTTTGATTTTGCGCAATGTTTTATGTTTAAGGTTAAAGAGAGCTGTTTTTTAAGCTCTCTTCTCTATTTTATTGTTGCAATATTTTTTGCACAAATTCTGCATCATTTTTGGTTGACATTATTAAACTAATTAATTGTTCTGTTACCTCTGAAGCAGACTTACTAGATAATGCTTTTCTTAAATTAAATACTGCTTCTAATTCTTCTTTAGACAATAATTTTTCTTCTCTTCTTGTTCCAGATTTATTAATATTAATTGCTGGGAAAATTCTCTTTTCTGAAAGTGACCTATCTAGATGAACTTCCATATTGCCGGTTCCCTTAAATTCCTCAAATATAACATCATCCATTCTGCTTCCTGTTTCAACTAAGGCTGTTGCTAAAATTGTAAGGCTACCACCATTTTCTATATTTCTTGCAGCTCCAAAAAATTTTTTAGGTTTATGTAATGCACTAGGATCAAATCCTCCAGATAATGTTTTACCAGACGAAGGCACAACTAAATTGTATGCACGTGCAAGTCTTGTTATACTATCCAATAATATCACAACATCTTTTCCCTGCTCTACTAATCTTTTTGCTCTTTCTAATACCATTTCGGCAACTTTCACATGGTGTTCTGGTAATTCATCAAATGTAGAATATATTACATCTCCATTGATAGATCTTTTCATATCTGTAACTTCTTCTGGTCTTTCATCTATCAATAAAACTATTAATTCTATTTCTGGATTATTTTTAGATATGCTTTTAGCGATTTTCTTTAATAATGTAGTTTTTCCTACCTTTGGTGGAGCCACAATCATACCTCTTTGTCCTTTGCCAATTGGACAAATTAAATCTATTATACGCATTGAGTATTCTTCAGGAATAGTTTCTAGTTTTATCTTTTCTTCTGGATATATTGGGATTAAGTCATCAAATTTTGTTCTTCTGTAAGCTTTTTCTGGTGCTTCACCATTTACTTCTCCTACATATATTAAAGCTGGAAATTTCTCGCCATCCCCTGGTTTTCTTGCAATACCTTTAATTTTATCTCCCTTATCTAATTTAAATCTTCTTATTTGAACAGGAGAGATATATACATCTTTTGGAGTTGATAGATAGTTTTCCCCTCTTAAAAAACCATACCCATCAGGAAGAACTTCTAAAACTCCTTCAACAATTTCATCTCCCTCATTGGTTAATTTGTATCCAGTATCATTGTTATTTGTGCTTGTTTCCTCTGTAGTTAATGATTCACTATTTAATGCTTTTATTAATTCGTCTTTTTTTAATTTTGATACATTTTGTATCCCTTTTTCTTTAGCTAATTGCCTTAATTCGACTAATGTACAATCTGTAAAACTCATATTCTCCTCCATTCATATATTAAAAAATTATATTTATTTTCTGTTGGGATTTTTTTAGATTTTATAAGTAATTTGAATAACTTATTGAAAAAACTGTTGAAATTTAAATGAACAAAATTTAAGAAAAGAGAGAAAATAATAATATTTTCTCTTTTATTTATCTACATCTACGTATATTCTTTCATTAGGTAAATACATATCTAATTTTTCTCTAGCCACTTCTTCTATGTAATCAATAGAAGACACACTCTCCTTAGTAGCTAAAAGCTTCTCTTTTGTTTCATTGGCTGTTTGAATTTTCTTTGAATAATCATCCTCAGCTTTTTTATATGTATTTAATGTTTTTTGTTGTGATATTAAAGTTACTACAAAATACAACATAATCATACCAATAAATATTTTTTTGTATAATTTTTTCATATGTAATATCTCCATTTTTATATTTTAATCAACTATATTATATTATTCTACATTATGCACTAAAATCCTTTCTTTTAAGAAAAATTTTTTTATTTTTTTTAATTGGTTTTATATTTTTCTTCATTTTTTTGAAATTTATAACTAATAACATTAATGGTTTATTTAATAATTTCTTGATACCTTTAAGCAAATAAATAAATGGTAATCCGCATATATAAAATACTTTGCTTAAGATAAATTTAAATATTTTTATAAGTTTTACGTTGATTTTTATAAAATATTTGCTAATACTTAATAAATATGCTGTAATTCCCAATATAAGGGCGCAGAACATATATAAGCGTATATTCCCGATTGTTATATACAAATATAATAAAGATTAAGAAAAGTCCTGTTATTATTCCAAATAAGATATCCTCTAAGAATGTATGAAAATCATTTATTTTAAAGGATCGCCTTATTATTCTAAATATATCAAAAAAAATCCCTATTATTATACCACTAGCAAAAAATATTAAAAATAAATTTAATTGTTTTACACTATCAGAATTCATAATACAGTATATCCTTATTTAAATATTTTTCCCAAGATACTGGTGCTTTTCTTAGCTAAATCCCCTTCACTATAACCTAAATTATATATTTCTCCTTCTATTATTATTTCTGAGCTATCTATACTTAATTTATTTATTCTTAGGTCTTCGCCTTTTACCGTTAAGAGACCTAATTGTGTTTCTACTATTACAATTTGGTCATCAAAGCTTAAAACATCTAGTACTCCTGTAATTGTTAGCTTTTCTCGACTTTCCAATATTACATTTTGAATAATATTATTATTTTGTGTTAATCCATTCCTATCGTCCATCTTATTTTCATCCTTTCTGAAAAATCATATATTTCATTATATGCTAGTCTTGTCTTTTTTAGAACTAGTGGTATTTCTTTTAAAAATTTATTGATTTTTTATATATTTATAGCTATAATAATTATTAATATTTGATAAAAAGGGGGTAAAAAAATGCAAGAACCTATAGTAGATACAAGCGAGAATAAAATTTTAGGAAAAACTTTTTTCTTGATGTTTTTAGGATTGCTTGGAACGGCTTTAGTAGCAATTTACTTATACTCATCAGGAAGAATTATGGAATTATTAACCAGTAATATGCTTGAGTTAATGGTATTAGTTGAATTCTTGGTAGTAATTTTATTTAGCTTATTATTTAAAAAGCTGCCAGCATCTGTAGTAACTATTTTATATTTTGTATATGCATTTATTAATGGTGTTTCATTTTCTTTAATATTTGCTGTTTTTGAATTAAATTCTATAATTTACTTATTTGTAGCAGCTGCAGCACTTTTTGCAATATTTGCTTATATGGGATATAAATCAAAAAAAGACTTAAGTAATTGGTCTAATTACCTAATGCCACTGCTTTTAATTTGTTTAATTGTTAGTATCGTGAATATATTCTTAGGCAATTCTCTACTCGATATTATTTTAGACTGGGTTATATTAATTTTATTCTTCGCTATAACAATGTATGATATGAATAAAATTAAAGAGCTTCAACATGTAGATGGTATTGACCAAAATAAAATTTACGTTTATGGTGCAATGGAATTATACCTTGACTTTATAAATATTTTTATACGAATTTTATCTATATTCGGAAGACGTAAAGATTAAAAATAAGATTGGGAATCAATTCCAATCTTATTTTTGCTTTAAATAGTTATCTATAAAATCATTTATATCTCCATCCATAACTGCCTGAACATTGCCTGTTTCATACCCAGTTCTATGGTCTTTTACAAGAGTATATGGGCAAAAAACATATGATCGAATTTGGCTTCCCCATGCTATATCCATCTGAGAACCCTTTAAATCTTCTATTTTATCTTTATGTTCTTTTTCTTTTAAATCTAATAATTTTGATTTTAACATTTTCATTGCTGTTTCTCTATTTTGAATTTGAGAACGCTCAGATTGGCAAGCTACTACTATATTTGTTGGTAAATGTGTTATTCTTACAGCAGATGAAGTTTTGTTTATATGTTGCCCTCCAGCGCCTGAAGCACGATAAGTATCAATGCGTAGGTCTTCTGGATTAATATCTATTTCTATGTCTTCTGTTATTTCTGGCAATACTTCTACAGAAGCAAATGATGTATGTCTTCTTCCTCCAGCATCAAATGGAGATATCCTTACTAGTCTATGTACCCCCATTTCACCTTTTAAATACCCGTATGCATATTCTCCAATTACTAGAAATGTCACACTTTTTATTCCTGCTTCTTCCCCATCTAGTCTATCCAATTCCTTTATATCATAACCGTTTTGATTTGCCCATCTTAAATACATTCTATATAGCATCTGTACCCAATCCTGTGCTTCAGTTCCGCCAGCTCCAGGATGTAATGTAACAATGGCATTATTAGAATCATATTTTCCAGATAATAGAGTATTTATTTCTAGTTTTTTTACTTTCTTTTCTATTTTAGTTGTCATTTTTAAGATCTCAATAGCTTCATCATCAGAATACTCGTCTTCTATCAATAAATTATTATAATCTACTAAATCCTCTAATTCTATTTTTATCTTCTTGTAATCTTCTACTTTTGACTTTATAAAATTTATTTTCTTCAGAACTTTACTAGATTTCGCAGAGTCATCCCAGAAGTTATTTTCCAAGGTTTTTTCTTCTAATTCTTTAAGCTCTTTTTCCAATAAATTAATGTCAAAGTGAATCACCTATTTCTTGTAATTTTTCTTTTAAAGTATTAATTTTTTTGACATTTTCTTCCAAATCAATCACAAAATCACCTCTTTACTATGTTATACTTTATCATAACTACATAATTTTATCAACATAAAATTAATATCTACCTAACAATTATGCTAGGTAGATATCTTGAGGAAGCTACTTTTTAACTTTTAAAGTTTTATAAAACTAGCATGAGATTGTCTCATTCGGTTCTGCAAGTCTTTTAATGCCCTACTTTTACAAATAAGCCTTATAAAGTCCCTGCGATTCTCTCTAAGACTCTCTTGGATTTCTCTGCGCTTTTCATATGCAGAGATTTCATTTGTTAGTTCACTCCACATCTCCATTAGAAATTTGGAATCAATTCTATTCTGACGAATAAAATTTTCCAATTCCTTTCGCTGACGTTTGAGTTCCGTCATGATTCTCTCTGTTTTTATTATCGAATCCCGATAGAACTGTAACCTTTCTTCTAGTTTTTTCGTTGACATGTATAGCATATACTTTCCTCCTCAAAATTATTATTACACGTCTTTAATATTATAACATGTTGTTATCTTTTAGTCAAAAAATTAATTTTCCTCACGTATTCTGCAATCAGATATATCGGGTTTTTGAATATTCTCATCTTTTACTACATCATTTCGTTACATGAACTCCTGCTTTTGATACCTTATCTTCTTGATTTCCTGATACTACTCCAAAGTAATCAGATATCTCTTCAGTTTTCTTTGTTGCAAAGCCCACTGTAAATGCTTTTCTTAACTCTAAATTGTCTGTTGTTTTTCTTTTCTCATTATTTTTCCTCCTCTTTAATCACTTTTCAGAAAATTCATTACTAAATCTATGATAACTTCTTTTTCTTTTGGGTTTGATTCAGCGATTAATAAAGTAAGTGCAGTTAATGTATTATTGTCAATCACCTGTTTTCCGTTTTTATATAAAATCCCATAAAAATTTAAGAAATATATAAATAATGTAGCAGCAATTCTTTTGTTCCCATCAACAAATACGTGATTCTTTACTATTAAATATAAGAAATTTGCTCCTTTTTCTTCAACACTATTATAAATATCTTGTCCACTAAAACTTTGATAAATGTTTCCTATAATTGACTCAAGGCCTTTATCTCTTTCTACTGCAAATATTGAACTTTCTGCATTGAACCTAAGTTGATGTATTATATTAATGCAATTTACTGTTTACTCTATATCCTACTGAAATAATCATGTCTAAATTATAATAATTCGTAGGTTTGTCAGCAAATTCGGAAATTCCGAATTTAGTCATGGTTTCACTTTCTTTTAACTCTTCCTGAGCATATATATTTTTAATATGTTCATTTATTGTCGACTTAGCTTTTCCAAACAGCTCAGCCATTTGAGCTTGTGTTAACCATACTGTTTCATCTTTTAAGTTTACTTCTAATTTTACTCCTTGGTTTTCAAATAATATGATTTCATTTTTTCTTTCCGCTTTTATACATAAAGCATTCTTCTTCGTGCGAATGAATTACACCTATTGCCTGCAAATAAGAATATATAATTGTTGTTCCAACAAACTTCATTCCTCTTCTTTGTAAGTCTTTTGAAATTTTATCTGATAACTTAGAACTTGTTTTGTTTGTCTCATAAATTATTTTGTTGTCTGTAAAACTCCATATATAATTAGAAAATGTTTTATATTCTTTTTGGATTTGTCTAAATATCTTGCTATTATTGATAGCTGCATTTATTTTTAGTTTATTCCTTATAATGTTTTCATTTTTTAGCAATTCTTTTATTTTTTTGTCATCATAAGTACATATTCTATCTATTTCAAAATTATCAAATGCTTTTCTAAAATCCTCCCTTTTATTTAAAACACATTCCCAAGATAAGCCTGCTTGAAAAGATTCTAAAATTAGCATTTCGTATAAATATTTATCATCATACGAAGGTATTCCCCATTCTTTATCATGATATTCTAAATATTTTTGATTTTTTAAATTGCACCATTTACATCTTATCATAATGCCGTTCCTCTCTTTGGAATAAAATACTTACTCATATCGTTTCCTTCTAACTTTAATAATTCTATTTTGTTATTTATTCCTCCACCATAACCTGTTAGGCTTCCACTTGTTCCAACTACTCTATGACAAGGGATAATAATGCAAATAGGGTTCCATCCTACAGCTCCTCCAACAGCTTGTGAAGACATTTTTTTCATGCCTCTTTTTTCAGCAATTATTTTAGATATGTCATTATATGTTACAACATTTCCATATTCGATAGAGTTCATTATATCAATCACCTCTTTTCTAAATGGTGTTAATTTTTCTATTTTGTATTTTGGTGTAAAATTAGGATTTTTACCACTAAAGTAAGTGTCTAACCATTTTTTTGTTTCTGTAAATACTTCTAAATTTTTTTCTTCGCAGTCTATTATGTGTTTGGAAGAATCTCGCGAATTTTCAAACCATAAACCTGTTAAATATTCTCCATCACTATTCATAATCATATTCGAAAGGTTTCCTGGAGTTTCATACACATATTTGTAAGTCATTGTTTTTCTCCTCTATAAAATGACATTTTTTAAATCTTCATTTGTTATTTCAAACTCATAACCTAAATCCATCTGTTTTAAGTTTTCTAAGGTTCCTTCAAATACATTTTTACTGTCTATTATTAATAATTTATTTCCAGAATTATCTCCATTAAAACTTTTAATTAAATTTGGTACATTAAAACCAACTACTATAAAAATCAAAATGATTAATGTTGATATTATGAACGATTTTCTTTTAACCATATCTTTCATGGTAAATTTCATTACTGTAAAAATATCTCTCATTATTATTCACCTACCTTTTCTATAAAAATATCGTTTAGTGTAGGTTTCTTAATTTCAAATTTGTCAATATTAATTCCGTCTGCAACAAGTTTATTTAATAATTTATGTGCTTTTTCTTCATCTGATATTTTTATAATATAGTCATTATTCGTTTCAGTTTCTATTTCTAAATTAAGCTCTTCAATGTATCTTTTAATATCTTGTTTTACATCTATTTCTACTCTATTTGCAGGATATTTTTCTTTTATTTCTTTCAGATTTCCTTGTAGTACAGTCTTTCCTTTATTTAAAATTAAAATATCACTACAAAATTCTTCAATCGTCGCCATTTGGTGTGCTGACATTATTATATATTTCCCATTTTTTATTAAGTTAATAATAATATTCTTTAGTATTTCTGTATTAACTGGATCTAGTCCACTAAAAGGCTCATCTAATACCACTAATTCTGGATCATGTATAATTGCAGTCATAAATTGTATTTTTTGTTGATTTCCTTTTGATAATTTTTCGGCTGGCATTTGTAAATATTCTTCCACCTTTAGTTCTTTAGCCCATTTGTTTATTGAACTGGTCGCTTCATCTTTTTGCATTCCTTTTAATTCTGCGAAATACATTAATTGGTCAAATATTTTTGTTTTTGGATATACTCCCCTCTCTTCTGGTAAATATCCAAATCTAACAGATTTTCTATCTACAGGCTTTCCTTTCCAAGTAATTTCTCCGCTATCCTTTTTAATAATTCCAAGTAGCATTCTGATTGTTGTAGTCTTTCCTGCCCCATTAGTTCCAAGCAAGCCATATACACCTGGTTTTGTTAAACTAAAGGAGATATTGTCTACTGCCTTTTTACCAGCAAATGATTTGGATACATTTTTTAATACTAAACTCATTGCCTTTTCCCCTTTTCTCTATTTTTAATTATATCTTAGATTCTATTATTTTCCATTTTATTTTTTAATTCTTCTTTATTCATAATTATATACCTCCAAACACATATAAAAAATAAGATTATTATTGTCGTTATTGTAAATTATGTTTTCCATAATTTCACACGTGATTCATTTCATATACTATACTTTAATCAGTCAACTTATTGAAAAAATCTCTTTTGTTAAAGCTACTTGTCATAAATCTAAAACTTGCTCAAAAGCATCATTTCCCATTGAATGAGTAATAAAGTCTGTAATCATTATTCCAGGTGCTAAAACTCCAATTCTTATTGGTAGTTTTTTCTCTTCTACTTCTTCGGTTTCAACTTCCCATATTGGTATCATTGGCTGATTTGCACCTGCATTATTTATCCAAACATCAACACCTTTGAATTCCTCTATTGTTTTATTCATTAGATTTTGCAAATCGGATTTCTTTGTTACATCGCAAACTACCACAATTACTCTGCTTTAACTTTTTATACTATCCTCTAACTCTACTTTAGATTTTTCTAATTTCTCCTCCATAAAGTATATATTTTACAAAGTTTTCTATTTATTTTTTTAATCTTAAAGCATTTAAAATAACAGTGAAACTACTAAATACCATTGCTAGGCTCGCAATCATCGGATTTATAGAAATTCCAAAAGGTTTTAATAATCCTATTGCGATAGGTATCATTAAACAGTTATAGAAAAACGCCCAGAATAGATTTTGTTTTATGTTTCTAATTGTCTTTTCACTAATTTTGATCAATTTTAATATTGAATCTAAATCATTTTTAGTTAAAATAACATCACTTGAATCCATTGCAATATCAGTGCCGCTTTTTACACTTACACCAATGTCCGCACATGTTAATGCTGGGCTATCATTTATTCCATCTCCACACATCATAACTCTGTTTCCATCTTGTTTTAGTGTCTTTATTGTCTCTGATTTTTGAGATGGTAAAACATTTGAAATTACTTCACTTATTCCTAATTCTTGTCCTATTTTTTCTGCGGTTTCCTTATTATCTCCTGTTAACATTATAGTTTTAATATTATGATTTTTCAATTGACTAATAACATTTTTTGCATTTTTTCTTACAATATCATTTACTCCTATTAATGCTAAAACTTCTTTTTCACTTGCGACATAAATAATACTATTTCCGTTACTTGTCAACATCTTTTCATCGTCTAAATGATTGTTTTCAACAGAAAATTTTTCTATTATTTTCCTATTTCCTAATATTATTTTTTTATTGTCAACTTCTCCAACTAGTCCATATCCTGCGATATTTTCAACGTTTTTTACTTCTGATTTCAGGATTTTATTTTCTTGCATATATTCTATAAATGCTTTTCCTATTGGATGAGTTGATGTTTCTTCAATACTTCCAGCAAGTTTTATTAATTCTTTATCTGATAAATCACTATAATTATATATTTGTGAGATTCTTAATTTTCCATAAGTTAATGTACCAGTCTTATCAAATACAACGGTGTTGATTTTTGAAGCATTTTCTAATATTTCACTCTTTTTTACTAGTATTCCATTGCTTGCACATATTCCCTCACTTATAACTATCGCAAGTGGTGTTGCTAGTCCTAAACTACAAGGGCAAGCAACCACTAGCACCGTAACAAATGTGCTTAATGCTGTTCCAAAATCATATCCAAGAATCAAGTACATGGCAAAACTTATTATAGCAATTGCAATAACTATTGGAACAAAATACCCCGAAATTTTATCAGCAATCTTGGCTATTGGAGCTTTTGTATTGCTTGCTTCTACAACTAGTTTTACTATTTCTGATACTGTAGATTCCTTTCCAATTTTTTCAGCCTTGTATTTTATAAAACCGTCGTAATTTAGGCTTCCTGCAATTACTTTATCTCCAACATTCCTTGTTACTGGTTTGCTTTCTCCTGTAATAAATGACTCATCTAAATGTGTGCTGCCTTCTATTATTTCCCCATCTACTGCAATTTTTTCTCCTGCTCTTGAAATTACAATATCACCTTTTTTTATTTCATCAAGAGTCACTTCTTTTTGTATTCCATTAACTTCGATTACTGCTTTGTTCGGAGTAATCTCAACTAATTTCTTAATTGTATCTTTTGTTTTATCTTTGCTTATTCCATCAATATATCTTCCTAGTTTAACAAAGTAAATAACTATTGCTGCAGATTCAAAGTATAAATTCATTATATGTCCTTTTATTATCATATACATTCCATATAAACTGTAAATAAAACTACTCACAACCCCAATTGCAACAAGGGTATCCATATTGGGTATTTTATGGATTAAATTTTTGTAACCATTTTTCAAAATATCATATCCATATCCGAAAAAAGCTATAGTTAAAATTAATAAACTAATAGCATAATTTATAGGATTATATTCTGGGCTCAAAAATTTTATAATTGGTAATCCAATCATGTGTCCCATAGATATATACATAGTAACTATTGCTAAAATTGTAAAAATAATAAATTGTACTTTTTCTTTTTTATTATCTTTTTCTACATCTATCTTTTTAAATATCCCTAAGCTTTTAAATCCTGCCTGCTTTATATATTTTTCTATTTTTTCCTGATCTAAAATTTTCTCATCATAAATTATTGTAGCATTTGCCATTACAAGATTTACATTTGCTTCAAAAACTCCGTTTTGTTTATTCAAATATTTCTCTAATCCGTTTGAGCAAGCACTACAAGTCATTCCATCAACTGATAATATTATACTCTTCATATTGCTATTTCTCTACAATTTCATATCCAAGATCTAATATTCTCTCTTTTATTTGTTCAACATCTAACTCTTCTTTTGATTTTATTATTACCATTCCTGTATTATGATTTGCGTCTACGCTTTCTACACCACTAATTTCTGATAGAGCAGTTTTAACTCTATTTTCGCAGCCTCCGCAAACCATTCCTTCTATCTTTATTTTTAATTCTTTCATTTTATATCATCCTTTCTTTTTACTTGAAAATTAAATTTATTACAAAAATATATTGAATTGAGAACGTATCTAAAATTTAAAATCTAAATAAACATAATTATTCATATCATAGGATAAATTTTTATTTATCATGCTATTAGCTATTTTACAAATCTTCGATATCCTCTCTCCATTAACTAATGGGTCAATATATCTTATCTTTGCCCCATGATGAACATAATAAACATCTTTAGGCTCTTCTTTTGAAGTTTTAACTTTTGTAGCATTCTTCCAAATATTAAAAATCTTATTATATTTAGATGACTCTATAACGTCTATTATTTCACTTTCTTTTAAATTATATAGATCCTGTTTTGAAATTTTATTTTCATTGCTTAATTGTTTCAAAATATCTGCAATAAATTGCATAGAATATCTAGTTCTATCTTCCCTATAAATTATAGATAATCTACTCGTAACCTTTACAAATTTTCTTGCTATTTTCTTTGTTTTAAAGCCTAATTCCATTTCATTTTCCGAATTTTTTTGAATCTCAATGTCATTATAGATTTCTTTAATACTTTCTATATCTAATAATTTATAAGTAAATAGCGCATTTGATAAAGAATATTCTAATCTATCAGCAGATAATCTAGGAGTATCATTATCAGCAATCGGATAAATATGATAATCTTCTATTTCTGATATTTTAATATTATCTCTTTCTAATAGTTTTACTATTTCACTGGATTTTTTTATCATTTCTGTTGTTAAATCTTCAGTAGATTCTTGGGTCATATAATCACCATTTAGAAAATCAACGCAATGTTTAAAAGCAGGAGTAGCAATATCATGAAATAATCCAGATAAAGTTTGCTTTTTATCGTGAGTGAGATGCCAAATAATTAATGCTACTGCAACAGAATGATCTAAACTAGAAAAGAAAAAATCACTTTCAAACAAATTTGAATAAATAGTCCCACAAGTAACACTTATATATTTTTGTGACAATAACTCTTTGGTATTTATATAGTCATTAATCCATCTAGGAAATTCTGGCTCTAAAATATTTAAATATTCTATTATTCTCTTATCAACGTTTTCTAAATAATTCACATAATCAAACTCCTTTTACAAGCAATTTTGTCAAATTTATTTTATCATTTTTAGTTAATAAAGATGCTTCCACTGCCATTAGCTATATACTCCATTCTAAACATTTTTTATAATCTTCTTTTGTAAAATCTATTGTAGGTATAATTTCTTTTCTCTTAATCATTTTTTCAAATTCGTCTATTGTAACCCATTTTGACTCTTCTACTTCTCCATCTGTAAAACTCAAATCTTTAATATCTACATCTTTTCTAAAAATCCATATATCTTTAAAATCTTTTGCATGGTCATCTCTTAATGTTCTATAAAAATTTGCATCTTTTTCATTAAAATCAAGTCCTAATTCTTCTTTTAATTCTCTTAGTATTGCTTGGAGACTATTCTCACCTTTTATACAAGATCCTCCTGTACCTTCCCACATACTTGGATATTTATTCTTAAACTTTGAACGCTTATTCAATAATAGCTCCGCTTTAGAATTTATGATAATAGCTTCTACTACTAAATGATACTCTCCTTCGTTTAATTTTTCATCACTATGTCTGTCAATTACTTTACCTGTATAATTTCTATTAACATCATATACATCCCATAATTCCATTACTATTTACCTCTTATTTTTATTATAATTACTCTTTTCATGTCTTTGCATTTTATCTAATTTTTTTGTTATATCGTTTTTGTAATTTTCATATTCTTGTCTTCTGTATTATTTTACCATATTATGTAATTTTTTGTAAAGTATCCAATTACAAGCAAAAAAGGATGTCCACATTTAATAAATGATATCTACATCCTTTTTTTACTTATGTTTTCTTAATATTACGTGGACAAGTTATAAAACTCGAACCAACTTAATCATTTTTGAATTTTATATATTTCCTTATTTTACGCGTTTTTCCCACAACAATTTTTGTACTTTTTTCCACTTCCACATGTAGTGGATGCTCCCATATTATCAATACTATTTATACTTATAGTATTATTCGTATTTCCTTATTTATCAGACTAGGTAACCATCCATATTATTTGTATTTATGATATTACCTGTACTATAAGTATTTCTCCAACGTGGACATATTGTGGACATTGTCCACATCCGTTCACTCGATATTAGTATATCATATTTTTATTTTTTATCAAATACACTAAACATATTTTACTTATCTTTATTTTTTCTTTTAAGGTTATCTGGTAAAAATAAATCTATTTCTTCATTATGTAAAGTCATATCTTCATTTATCTTAAGCGCTTCACTTGCTATTCTATATGCTTTAGGATTAGTTCTAGGTCCTACTTCATAAATTTTGTTTAATCTTTCTTGAAGTTCATCTCTTTTTCTTTTTATATCTTTTATTTCTATAGAATTTATTCTCATATCTACTAACAATGATAAATAAGATTCTCTAATATCCCATAGTTTATTTATCATATCAATGTGCGAATTAATTTCTTTATCAATATCATAACTTAAAGTATATATATCTAAAAATAAAGCTACTGTAGTAAAAAGAATCGTAATAATTGGTAACCAATTCTGGTTAGTAATAATATACGAAATTAACCCTGTAGCAGAAATAGAATTTAAAATAATTTTTAATAGCTTTATTACTCTTGCTTTCTTTTCTAAAATATCAACACACTTTTGGTGTGTTGTATATGTCCAAACTAATCTTCCATAACACTCTCTAATTTGATCCTCTAAAACTTCAACTTGGGAATTTGCTTCCATAGATTTCCCTCCATTCTTTTTTTGCACTTATTGGATATTTTTCTTCATCCCCTATAGCCTCTAGCGCTTTTTTGTATGCATTTCCTGCTTTATAATTAAATTTTGAACCAATTTTCAAATAATTGTAACTCCCCGGTGCAAATAAATAACTATCTTCTGATTGTTCAGATAAATATTTAAAAAAATCTCTTGTAATCCAATCATAGTAAGTAAATGTTTTATCTTTATATTCATAGTACCTTATAAAATTATAGGCTATTGTATCTATTGCATAGCCACTAATATCTACATTATGTTCGTCTTTCCATTCTCTAACCATTTTACATAAATTTTTTAGATTACCATTTGTTAATTTGTTGTATTTATTCATTTCATCAATTTCGGCCTTTGGATTTGTTTTTTTCCAACTGCCACCACTATTTGTATCTGGATAAGTATATTCTCCATTACCTAAATCAAAACAAGGAACAATTTCAAAATTTATGCCATCTGTAAAATTAATTCCTATAACTTGACCATCTGCTTTAACATACGAAGTTGAATAAGTCTTTTGCAATACTCTTTTTACTTCTTGTAGTAAACTTGATTGTACATTTCCCTGTGTTTTATTAATTCTTTCATATACATAATTTGGAAGAATAACTAACATATCTATATCGCTTAGATGAGTTGCGGTACCCCTACCATATGATCCTACATATAAACTATGTAATGAATCAGATGATATTCCCCAATAGTCCTCATTAATCCTACTTGTAATCCTTTTATATCTATATCGCAAGTTGCTTAAATCCGTTTCATCAAAACGTATATTATTACAAAACTCATTGAACCATGTTGAAACACCCACTATAGTTCACACTCCTTTACTTTAATAAAAAAAGTATCGTAATTATAACGATACAAAATCTATTTTAATTATACTACAAGTACTAATTTTTTTCCATATTTTACAATATATTATTTGTAATATTTATTTCATTTTCCAGTCTGTTAATTACACATATCTTATCATGTCCTGTACTATAAATATAGTATTTCTTAGTAGTTTCTATTCTTTTATGTCCTAATACTTCTGCAATATCTTTTACCTCACAACCATTTCTTAAACAAATAGTAGCAAAACTCCCTCTTAAATCATAGAATCTACATTGAATTCCTAATTCATGATGAATTATTCTAAGTGGATATCTAATAATATCCGTTCCTGAATAAGTTCCATCTTTTTTAGTAAACACCATTTCTACTCTATTGCGTTTAGAATTACTTTTTATAATTTTATATTCTACTAACTTACCATACCTATTTTTAACTTCTTCTAAAGTATAATGTTTATACTTTTTACCAAATTCTTTCTTATAATTATTTTGTAATTCTTTATATTTCAATAAAAATGAATATAAAGTATCACAAATATAAATTTCTCTATGACTCCCCATTGTTTTAACAGTACCTAAATACCATCTACCATTTTCTTCTTTATCTTTTGCATAAACCGTCTTATTAATTTTTATTATTCTATTTTCTAAATCAATATCATCCCAAGTTAAAGCAAATACTTCACCAGTTCTCATTCCTGTATAACAAGCTGTTAAAAATGCACATACAAAAGCTTTGTTATTCTTAAATCTATTTATAATTATTTCTATTTCTTCTTTAGTATAGATGTGTCCTATATTGTTTTTTTTAATTCAAATGATAATACCCTAGGTATCTCCAAATCACCTGCTGGATTATTCTTAATAAATCCAAAATAGTAAGTTGCATCCCTCAACGAACTCTTAATAACCTTTTGATAATTTCTTAATGCATCCATTGTACCAGATGTTTGATATAACTTTAATAACGTCTGATTTAAAATATATGGTGTTAAAACTGATAACTTGTAATTACCTAATTCCTTTTTAATATTACTAAAAGATTCTTTATATCTCTTTGCCGTAGAATATTTATAGTTTATTTCAAAATATTCTTTCATCCAATAATCTAAATAATCTCCATACAACATATTAAATTCTACATTAGTTGCTCCATTAATTAATTCGTCGTATGCTTTTTGTCCCGCTATGTATGCTTCACTCTTTGTCTTAAAGCCACTTTTTGTTATTTGTTTTCTCTTTCCATTTACCTTTCCTGCTTCAAAGCAATATTGATATACTTTACCCCTTTTTCTAATATTGATCATCTTATCATCTTCCTTTCTAATTGATCATTATAATTTTACAACAAAAAAGTGTAGCATTTTTTACTACACTTTTAGTTATCTTATTACATAATATTTTTATTCTAATCCAAACTTTTCTTTCTCCTCTTTTGTAAACATCATATTAAAAGGATCAAAAAATTGAAATCCATACTCTTTATTATATACTGCACAAGAAATTATATCTAACTTTAATATATTGTTGGTAGCTAAAAAATAATCGTCCATCATATTTTTTATTTCAAAATTAGACTTTCCCTCTTTATCTTTAATTTGATTTACTATATATGGAGTCTCAGACGTTTTAACATATCTTTTCATTATCTTTATCGCACCTAAAACTTCACTAGTATTATAATAAGATATATCTCTATTTAAATCGTTTAATATTTTTTCTATTTTTGTTATAAATAATTTAATATCTATATCCTCATTCAAATTTTGAATATCTGACTTTATAATTGGCTTCCAACCTTTCCATTCCTTAAGTCGTTTTTTTTCTATATAAAAAATTCTACGTTTATCATCTATATTTTGACTTACCTTAGTAATTGGTAATTTATAATGTACACAATAATGTCTCAAGTTATATAAAAATCTATATTCAAAATGTTTATCAAAAATTTTAGAACATTTTTTCTTAAATTCTTTTAATTCCTTAGATTCCACACCATATATTTGTTTTACTTGTACTTCATAGTAATCTAAATAAGTTTTAAACATACTCGCAAAATTTATAAATTTTCTATTAATTTCAACAATCACATTCTTATTCGCAATAGGAGAAACAAATCTAAATTTAAAATCTTCAACTCTCAATATATATTCTTTTAATTCTTGTAACGAACTTTTTAACATCGAGTAATAATCTGAAAAAGAATTGAAATTTCCTAAAATTTGATTACATTCGTGTATCAAATCTAATTCTCCATCTTCAAATTGTCTTTCAAACTCTAATCTCTTTTCATTTTTTATAATTTTTAAATAGTATAATTGCCAACACATATGTACCTCCTCAAAAAAGGATGTCAACAAATTGTATTTTGCTGACATCCTTTAATTTCAATAGATTTTGTCCACATTTTTATTTATTGGGTGACAAACAACAAATTTGTTACCTTTTAAAATTCCAATTTTTCCTTATTTTTTGCTACTTTCCACAACAATTTTTATATTTTTTCCCCGAACCACATGGACATGGGTCATTTCTTCCTATTTTTGGTTCTTCGTTTACAACAGTTTTGTTCATTCCGCCTTCTTTTTCGGAAATGTTTCCATCAACTAGGTTGATTGCTGTATCTTCAAGTCCAGCTCCTGTTATTTGTGTTGTTTGAGTTCTTTGAACCTGTCCTTCTTTTTTACGGATGTTTAATAGAATCTTTACTACGTCTGTTCTAATGTCTTCAATCATATCATCAAACATTTCTGAACCTTCTATTCTATATTGAACAACTGGATCTTTTTGACCATATCCACGAAGCCCTATACCCTTTTTCAATTCATCCATATTATCTATATGATCCATCCATTTTTGGTCAACAATCTTAAGCATTACAACTCTCTCAAGTTCTCTTAAATTATCTTCACCAATTTCATTTTCTTTTGCTTCGTATACATTATGAGCTTTTGTTATTATCTCTTCAATTATCTTATCTTTGTCAAGATTTTCATCTTTTAATGAATCAATTTGGTCAATTCCTAATGTTGTTTGAATATCTTGCGCTAAAGCTTCTCTATTTGTAGTCTCACCCTCTACCATATAGCTATTTACAATATTTTCTATAACAGAATCAATCATGTTTGATATATTGTCTTTAAGATTTTTTCCGTCTAATACTTCTCTTCTTTGTTGATATATAACAGTTCTTTGGACATTCATTACATCATCATATTGAAGTACATTTTTTCTAATGCTGAAGTTTCTTCCTTCAACTTTCTTTTGAGCGCTTTCAACTGCTCTTGATATTGCCTTTGCTTCTATTGGCATATCTTCATCTGCACCTAAAGTATTAAATACTCTTGTAATAAGATCTCCACCAAAGATTTTCATTAAATCATCATCAAGTCCAATGTAAAATCTTGATTCACCAGGATCTCCTTGACGACCACTACGGCCACGTAACTGATTGTCAATTCTTCTTGATTCGTGTCTAGAAGTACCAATTATTTTTAGTCCTCCAGCGTCAATAACTTTTTGCTTCTCATCTTTTATTTTCTCTGAATATTTATCTTCTAATTCTTGGAATTTAGCTCTTGCATCTAGTATTCTCTTGTCTTCTGTAGCATTGTGAGCTGTAGCATCTTCAATCTCTTCATCTGAATATTTTAGCTTTCTCATCTCTTCTTTTGCTAAATATTCACTATTTCCTCCAAGCATAATATCTGTACCACGGCCCGCCATGTTTGTGGCAATAGTAACAGCACCAAATTTACCAGCTTGTGCTATGATTTGTGCTTCTTTTTCATGATACTTAGCATTTAATACTTCATGTGGTATTCTTGCTTTATCTAATAGCTTGCTTAATTTTTCAGATTTATCAATAGAAACTGTACCAATCAGAACTGGTTGTCCTTTTTTATGGCTTTCTTCTACCTCTTTTATTACTGCTCTATATTTTGCATCTTCATTTTTATAAATTACATCATTGTAGTCTTTTCTTACCATTGGTTTATTAGTTGGAATTTCTACAACGTCTAACTTATAAATCTCTTGGAATTCATCTTCCTCTGTCATTGCAGTACCAGTCATACCTGATAATTTTTCATACATTCTAAAATAATTTTGGAATGTAATTGTTGCTAATGTCTTAGATTCATCATTTACTTTTACGTGTTCTTTAGCTTCAATAGCTTGATGTAAACCATTGTTGTATCTTCTACCATACATAATTCTTCCAGTGAATTCATCTACAATAAGTACTTCACCATCTTTTACTATGTAATCTTTTTCATTCTTCATTATCCCATTTGCATGTAATGCTTGGTTTACTGCGTGAACTAATTCTGAATTTTCTAAATCATTAAAGTTTTCTAGATTAAATTCTTTTTCAGCTTTCTCTATACCCTTTTGAGTTAATGTTGCTGATTTAGCTTTTAAATCTACTATATAGTCATATTTTTCATTATCTTCTGCTTGTTCGTAATCTTTATCATTTTCTTCGATTATAACTTTTGAAGATAGTTTCTTTACAAATGCATCAGCCTTCTTATATAAGTTTGAAGATTGCGCACCTCTACCAGAAATGATAAGTGGTGTACGTGCTTCATCTATTAAAATACTATCTATCTCATCGACTATTGCATATTTCAATTTTCTTTGTACTAATTGGTTTTTATAAATAACCATATTATCTCTTAAGTAGTCAAAGCCAAACTCATTATTAGTTCCATATGTAACATCACAAGCATATGCAGCTTGCTTCTCTGCTGGTTTCATTCCACTGATTACCAAACCTACAGATAAACCTAAAAATCTATATAGGTTTCCCATCCATTCACTATCTCTTTTTGCTAGGTAATCATTTACTGTTATAACATGGACTCCTTCTCCTGTTAATGCATTTAAATATACTGGAAGAGTAGCTACTAATGTTTTTCCTTCTCCAGTTTTCATTTCTGCGATTCTGCCTTGATGAAGAATTATACCACCGATTAATTGCACATCAAAATGTCTCATTCCAAGAACTCTTTTAGAAGCTTCTCTAACTACTGCAAAAGCTTCAGGTAATATTTCGTCTAATGTTTTCCCATTAGCTAATTGCTCTTTGAAATAAGCTGTTTTTGCTGTTAATTCTGAATCAGATAATTTTTCCATTTCAGGCTCTAATTCATTTATTTTCTTTATTGTAGGCATTAACCTTTTTACTTCTTTCTCGCTATATGTTTTAAATAGTCCCATTAAATTTCATCCTTTCGATTAAAACGTTTTATACTTTGTTATTATATTACGAAAACTTTCTTTTAGCAAGTAATTTGATAAAAATAATGCCTATTGTTTATTACAGTATATTAGTTGTTGCAACATACCCTTCCGAAGGTGGATAAACATACTCCTCACTTGGAATTGTAGTCTCTGTGATCTTCTCAATTTCTATAACTGGAATTGTACCATGGTAATCTCCTTTTGTTATTGTTCCTTCTATCTCTACCCAACACCCCGTTTTATATTTATCTGCATTATTTAGATGGCACAAAAAACCCACAACAACAGCTTGAAGGTCTGGAGAGACTATCATTTCTCTTGCTAATACAAATTGCTCATCTGAGAAATCATAAAGCCTATACACAAATCCTGTAAATTTTATTTTAGTCCCAACATAACTATCTAAATTACCATGAACTGTTTTTAATACATTAGTAAAATTATTAGCTGAGATTGCTGTTACTTCTTCCTGCTTATTTTCTTTTTCATTCATATTTTTACTATTAAACACTTTAACACATCCAATTCCTAGCATAATTAATATAAGAATACATAAAATTGAAAAAACAACCTTAAAAAGCATCTTCGAATTTAATTTCATATTACATACAAACATGTCTATCCTCCACTATTTATTTTATTAAATAGTATGAGGTATTATATGTTTTTATGCTTAGTATTCCCTCGAAAAAATTGTTTTTATTATGCCTTTATCTAATATCGCACTGAAGACATTTTTTAGTATAATCAATGCTATTGGACCAATAAATAACCCTATTACACCTATCAATTTGAATCCTGTGTACATGGCAATTAACGTAAATATTGGGTGAATTCCAATATGATTTCCTACTATCCTTGGCTCTATTAATTGCCTAACTATAGACATTACAATCCATAATCCTAATATAGAAATCCCTAATTTTATATCACCATTAAAGCCTTCTATTATAGCCCACGGAACCATTACTGTGCCAGAGCCAAAAATTGGCAATGCATCTACAAACCCAATTGCCACTGCATACAAGAGTGGATACTTTACATTTAATCCAACAAAATGAAAAATATATAAACCAACTAATGAAACTATAAACGAAATTATTATAAGTGTTGCTTCTGCTTTAAGATACCCTCCTAAAACTTTTACTAAGTCTTTAAGATGTCTATATAACTTTTTTACCCAGACTTCTGGCAAATGATGTTCAAGTTGGTCTATCATGTATACTTTATCAGTGCACATGAAATATAACGCCAAAAATGTAACAGATAAATAAATTCCAATTGTTGGAATTGAAGTAATAAAATTAAGTAATGCTTTTATAATATTTTGTAATTCTGCAGCTAATGTATTTAGTAAATCCTTTGAAGAGCTTTCTATTGCTGATAAAACGGTATCTGGAATATTCAAATTCTTTATATTTATATGGGCTATCATATCCTGTATTTTTTTTGTTGTAATCTCTACATATTCATTTATATTATTCAAGAGTGAGGAGCCCTCTGAAATAAGCGAACTTACTGCCCAAGTAATTAACCCTATTATAATTCCCATTATAAATATAATAACCACTATTGAACTCTGTTTTCTTTTGAGCTTAAGTTTTCTCATCAAAAATCTTATTAGTGGCTCTAGCATTAAAGAAATAATAAATGCTATTAAAAACGGCATATAAAAAGCAGCTAATTTTACGCCAAAATACAATATAACAAATGTAAATATAATTATTAATAACTTTCTTACTACTCTTGTCCAATAATGAAAATCTATTACCATATGTACCCCCTATTTATTTTATTTAAAAAACAAATAAATATTCACAAAATCTAACAAATATGTAAAAAGGAGGAGATTTAAAACATCCTCCTTTTATTACTATTCAGCATTTTTATTATCGCAACCGCAAATTCCTTCTACTGTTTTGCATAAGTCCTCTTGATTTATATTATCATTGGCTGCCAAATCTCCTAAAGTTAGTATTCCTATTATCTTTCCATTATCCACTACAGGAACTCTCCTTATTTGTTCATTTACCATTATCTTTTCTGCAGTCTTAATGTCCTCGTTGCATTCACAGCAGTGAACTTTCGTAGTCATAATATCACTTACTTTGGTCTTGCAAGAATCCTTGTCACAAGCAACATCTCTTAATAAAATGTCTCTATCTGTGATAATTCCAACAACAGTATTATTGCAATCACATACAGGCATGCAGCCCACATGATTATCACACATTAATTTTGCACAGTCTTTTACACTACAATTCGGCTTTACTGTAGTAACATTGCCACACATACAATCTTTTACTTTCATCTATATATCCACCTTTCAAATTTATTTATAATATTATTATGCTCATTTTATTTTTGGATATACAGAGTCATTTTAGTTATTGTAAATTGTTAAAATTCGTAATGTTTAATTTTGGTATTTTTTTATTTGTTGACTCAGTGTCTGGAACTCCCGCATACGGATTCATATATGGATTTTTTCCTGCAAATATGTTTCTATCAAAGTCTTCCATTATATTGATTCTCTCATTAGATTTATAATTTAATACATTTCTCATGTATTCCTCGTAACTTCTATACATTAGCCATAACCTCCCTTTATACATTATATGCAAATAAATGGGAGTGCCACTAATTATCAATATTTTTTATTTAAGTTTATTTACTAATTCTTTGAAAATATTTCCTCTTTCTTCAAAGTTTTTAAATGCATCAAAGCTTGCGCTTGCTGGGGATAGCAATACTACATCTCCGCTTTTTGCTTTATTTTGTGCCATTTTTACGGCTTCTTCCATGTTCTCGCAATGAACAATTTCAATTTTTTTATCTTCTGCTTTTAATGCCTGCATTGTAGCTTCTTCTATTTTAGGTGCAGTAGGTCCTGTTAATATAAGTGTTCCAACATGTTTAGCTATTGCTTCTCCTACTTCTTTATAATCTAGTCCTTTATCAGATCCACCTGCTAATAATACAATATTTTCTTCAAATGAATTTAGTCCTGCAATTGTGCTTGCTGGGCTTGTGCCTATTGAATCATTATAGTATTTTACTCCTGCTAGCTCTCTCACAAATTCAAGTCTATGCTCTACCCCATTAAATTCTTTAATAGCTTCTATTTGAGTTTCCATATCTGTAAGTGAGCTTGTAGCAGCTAATGCGGCACATATATTTTCATAATTATGTACCCCTCTTAGTTTAATATCTTGCCTCTTTAATACTTCTGTGAAAACTCCATCTTTGCAATATTTAATAGTTTCACCTTTTCTATCATAGATATATCCGTTATTTAAATTTTCTCTACTACTAAAGAATATTACATTGCCTTTTGCCTCTTTTGCAAAATTGCATGTTATTTCATTGTCTTTATTTAATACTACTATTCCATCTTCTGATTGATATTTAAATATGTTTTTTTTAGCTTCTTGATATTCTTCATATGATTTATGAATATTCAAGTGATCCGGATATACATTTGTTACAACTGCTATGTTTGGACTTATTTCCATATTCATTAATTGAAAACTACTTAATTCTAATATTACAACATCATCAGGTTTCATTTCTGCTATTTTTGTAAAAATAGGCTTTCCGATATTTCCCCCTAAGAAACAATTATATCCAGCTTTTTTTAGTATTGCATATATTATTGAAGTTGTTGTAGTTTTTCCTTCTGTTCCAGTAATTCCAACAATTTTGCAAGGTGCCAATTTTAAAACCATTTCTATTTCTGATGTAAGCATTACCCCTTGTTCTACTGCTTTTTCTATTTCTGGTTTATTAGGCATACAACTTGGTGATCTAAATATAATATCATAATTCTTTAATTTCTCAAGATTTGCTTCATCTATTTCTACTTCGTATCTATAATTATTTATTTTTTTCATAATCTCATCAGATAAAGGCTTTTTATCAAATACTGTTACTTGTGTGTTTGTCTTGTAAAAGTAGTCTAATAGAGGAATATTGCTAACTCCCATCCCTATTATTGCTACTTTTTTGCCCTCTAAAAGTTTATTGAATTCTAATAATTTTTTATTCTCAAAATTCATTTTTATCACTTCCTTATTCTTTTATATATTTCCATTGCCGATTCTTTTGGACTATTACAATTAGTTACATCTACTTCTATAGTATTCTCATATTCTTTATAATATCCTGCTTTTTCTTGCAATTTATCTCTTTCCAAAATATGTTCCTTTAATTTTTCCATACTTATATTAGTATTCTTATATTGTATAGCTTTTCTTTCAATTCTTTTTTCTAAATCTGCCACTATAAAGAAATGATAATCCAAATTTGGATATATATTCACTAAATCTCTGCCAGATATTATTATATTAAATTTCTGTTTTAATTCATCAATTAGTTTTCTAGCAAATGCATATAGCTTTGTATTATCTGCATGTATTGCAACATTTGAAACTGCCATAGATGCTTCGTCAGATTGCAAATCGTCTTCATCTATTTTTTCATTTCCTACATAAACTACACTTTCAAAGTTTTCTATTTTTATGTTAACATGCAGCATATCCATTACTTTTTTAATATCTAAGTTCTCATTTTGTTTTTCTGTAAGTTGCGCTAGATTAATTCCAGATTTTTTTATTGCTACAATTATTCCTCTATATAAATTTCCTCCATGTAATATTATACTATTTGGAATTAATTTTTGTAGTTCTCTACATAATGATGTTTTCCCAGCTCCAACTAATCCTTCTATTCCTATTGTTATATTATCCATATTAGATCTCCTTTGCTTATGTTATTTTTCTAAATATTTTGCCAAAAATTTGCCTGTATAGCTCTTTTCATTTTTCACTATTTGCTCAGGTGTACCCACACACAAAATAGTTCCACCATTATCTCCACCTTCCGGTCCTAAATCAATTATATGATCACAAGTTTTTATTAAATCCAAATTATGTTCAATTACAATAATGGTATTTCCTGTGTCAACTAATCTTTGTAAAATGTTTACTAATTTATGCACATCTGCTATATGCAAACCTGTTGTTGGCTCATCCAATATATATAAAGTTTTTCCTGTCGCCTTTTTTGAAAGTTCTGTAGCAAGTTTTACACGTTGTGCTTCTCCACCAGATAAGGTTGTTGATGGCTGTCCTAATTTTATATATCCTAAGCCAACATCATATAAAGTTTGTATTTTAGATTTTATTTTAGGAATTTTATCAAAGAATTCTAAAGCTTCTTCCACGGTCATGTCTAAAACATCGTATATTGATTTTCCTTTATACTTTACCTCTAAAGTTTCCTTGTTATATCTTTTTCCATGGCAGACTTCGCATGGTACATAAATATCTGGCAAGAAGTGCATTTCAATTTTTAATACACCATCACCATTGCAGGCCTCACATCTTCCCCCTGGTACATTAAAGCTGAATCTTCCTTTGTCATATCCACGAACCTTTGATTCATTCATTTCAGCAAATATATCTCTTATAGTGTCAAATACACCTGTGTATGTTGCTGGATTTGAGCGTGGGGTCCTTCCTATTGGTGATTGATCTATATTTACAATTTTATCTATATTTTCAAGTCCTTTTACTTCTTTACATTTACCTGGCTTTTCTGTTGAACCATTTAATTCTCTTGCTATTGTTTTATACAAGATTTCATTTACCAATGTTGATTTTCCTGAGCCAGAAACACCTGTAACGCAAATAAATTGTCCTAATGGAAATTTAACGCTTATATTTTTTAAATTATGTTCTGTTGCTCCTATTACTTGTATTGATTTTCCATTTGATTTTCTTCTATGTTTTGGAACCGTTATCTGCTTTCTTCCACTTAAATAATCACCTGTTATTGATCCCTTTGTATTCTTAATTTCTTCTGCAGTTCCTTGTCCTATAACATATCCGCCATGTACTCCTGCGCCTGGTCCAATGTCTATAATTTGGTCTGCTGCATACATAGTGTCTTCATCATGTTCTACTACTAATACAGAATTTCCTAAATCTCTCAATTTCTTTAAAGTTGCTATTAATTTATCATTATCTCTTTGATGCAATCCTATACTTGGTTCATCCAATATATATAATACACCTGTTAGCCCTGCTCCTATTTGTGTTGCTAAACGTATACGTTGAGCTTCGCCACCTGATAAGCTTCCTGCTGGTCTAGATAAGGTTAAATATTCCAATCCAACATCCATTAGAAATTGTAATCTCTTATTTATCTCTATTAAAATTTGGTTAGATATCATAGCTTGAGTTGGTGTTAAATCTAAAGAGTTTAAATATTCTTTAATTTCATTTATTGGCATATCAGTTAATTCATTTATATTTTTATTTCCAACTTTAACAGATAAGCTTTCCTTTTTTAATCTAGCTCCATGGCAAGCTAAACAAGGTGACTCACTCATATACATTTCGTAGAAAGCTCTCATTCCATTTGACTTTGTTTCATTATGTCTTCTCTCTAATGTAGGAATAACGCCTTCAAATGGAGAAGAATATTTTCTTGTACCTGCTAATGAAGTATATTCAAAATCTATTACCTCATCACCTGTACCATATAATATTTTGTTTAAAAAGTCACGTGGAAGTTTCTTTATTGGCACTCCTTTAATCTTTACTCCATAATGTTTGGCAACACTCTCAAAATACATCTTTGCCATAGTATCGCCCTTTTTCATAGTGCTAGCCCCAAAAGCCTTTACTCCATCATATAAGGTTTTAGTTTTATCAGGGATTATCAAATCCTCATCTATTCTCATTAAATAGCCAATACCTGTACATTCTGGGCACGCACCAAATGGATTATTGAAAGAAAACATTCTTGGTGTTAATTCTTCAAAGCTAATTCCGCAATCAACACATGCATAGTTTTGACTGTATATTTTTTCTTCTCCGCCAACAACATCTATTGTTACTAAATTATTAGCATGTTTCATAGCTATTTCAACAGACTCTGTTAATCTTGAACGAATACCATCTTTAATTACTAATCTATCTACTATTAAATCAACATTATGTTTTTTCTTTTTATCTATATTTATTTCATCTTCGCTAATTTCATAAATTTGTCCATCTATTCTTGCTCTAACAAATCCTTCTTTTTGATATTCTTCTAATTGTTTTACAAATTCTCCTTTTCTTCCTCTAACAACTGGAGCTAGAACTTGTATTTTAGTACCTTCTTCTAATTGAAGAATATTATCTATAATTTGATCTATAGTTTGCTTCTCAATCTTTTTACCACAGTTTGGGCAATATGGTCTTCCTATTCTAGCATACAACAAACGAATATAATCATATATTTCTGTAACCGTTCCTACAGTAGAACGTGGATTTCTTGAAGTAGTTTTTTGGTCTATTGATATGGCTGGTGATAATCCTTCAATAGATTCTACATCTGGTTTTTCCATCATTCCAAGGAATTGCCTTGCATAGCTTGATAAACTCTCTACATATCTTCTTTGACCTTCTGCATATAATGTATCAAATGCAAGTGAAGATTTTCCTGAACCAGATAGTCCTGTTATTACAACTAGTTTATCTCTTGGAATTGTTAAATTTATGTTCTTTAAATTATGTTCTTTTGCGCCTTTTATAATAATATTTTCATTCATCACTTTCATTCCTCATAACTATTAATTTTCATCGTTATTATATCACATTATATCAAAATGTTACAATATATTTCATTTTATTACAATTATTTCATAATTATTTTTTATATGAAATATTGTTAAAAGTACTTGCTAAAAAATTCTTTTATATGTATATTATTCATTAGCAATTATTTAAACATAAAACAAAGGAGTAATAAAAATGGGATATATTAATGTTTATACAGGGCCTATGAAATGTGGCAAAAGTCAGAGAATTTTCAACGAATTAAAAAGGCAATTAATTGCTGGTAAAGATGTAAAAGTATTTAAGCCTTTAATAGATGATAGGTCTGGTATTAATGTAATCTCTACTAGAGCAGGAAATAGTATAAAAGCTAATTGTATAAAGGATATATCTGAATTGCGAAATTATAAAGCAGATATATTTTTTATTGACGAATTTCAGTTTTTAAACGGAAATGTAGATATAATTCAAGAAATGGCTTCAAATGGTAAAAAGTTCTTTATTGCTGGATTAAATCTAACTTCTGAACGTAAACCATTTGGGAAAATGGGTGACTTAATGTGTATTGCCGATACCGTTGAAATTATGACATCCGTTTGTGAAGTTTGTAAATGTGATAATGCTGTTTTCTCTTATTATAAAGGTGAAAAAAGCGATGATATATTAATTGGTGATAATGAATATGTTCCAGTCTGCAGAGAGTGCTATTCAAAACTATCTAATAAAGAAATCTCGTTAAATAAATTCAAGCATAAATCTAGTAAATCACCAACTTTAGGAAAACTACTTGTTAATGACTTCTCTTATCAATATCATTTCTAAGTAAAAAAGGTATATACAAATTATTTCCCTGTATATACCTTTTTATTATTTAAAATTCTAATTTTTTATTAATCCAATCTTTCACTTCATCTATAGAAACTCGTACTTGTTCCATTGTATCTCTATCTCTAATAGTAACCATATTGTCATCTAGTGTATCAAAATCTATTGTTATGCAATAAGGAGTTCCTATTTCGTCTGCTCTTCTATATCTTTTGCCTATACTTCCTGCTTCATCATAATCACACATGAACTCTTTTGAAAGCATCTCGTATACTTCTTGAGCCTTATCCGATAACTTTTTAGAAAGTGGCAATATTGCTGCTTTGTAAGGTGCTAAGGCTGGATGCAAATGTAATATAACTCTTGAATCACCTTCGCCTAAATCTTCTTCTTCATAACTATTGCATAAGAAAGCTAAAGCTACTCTGTCGCAGCCTAAAGATGGTTCTATTACATATGGAGTATACTTTTCGTTTGTTTCTGGTTCTTGGTACATTAAATCTTGTTTAGAATGTTCCATGTGTCTTGTTAAATCGTAATCAGTTCTATCTGCTATTCCCCATAATTCTCCCCATCCAAAAGGGAATGCAAATTCTATATCAGTTGTAGCTTTGCTATAAAATACAAGTTCTTCTGGGCTGTGATCTCTTAAACGAATGTTTTCTTCTTTCATACCTAAATTCAATAAGAATTTTTTACAAAATTCTTTCCAATATCCAAACCATTCTAGGTCTGTTCCTGGTTTACAAAAGAATTCTAATTCCATTTGTTCAAACTCACGAGTTCTAAATGTGAAGTTCCCTGGTGTTATCTCATTTCTAAATGCTTTACCTATTTGTGCAATTCCCATAGGCATTTTTCTTCTAGTTGTTCTAAGCACATTTTTAAAATTAACAAATATTCCTTGTGCAGTTTCTGGTCTAAGGTAAATTTGAGAAGTTGAATCTTCTGTAACACCTTGGAAAGTTTTAAACATTAAATTAAATTTTCTTATGTTAGTAAAATTAGTCTTCCCACAATCTGGACAAGGTATTTTATTTTCATTAATATAATTTAGTAATTCTTCATCAGTCCACCCATCAGCAACTATATCTTTTCCTTGCTCATGTGACCATTCTTCTATTAATTTATCTGCTCTATGTCTTGTTTTGCATTCTTTGCAATCAATAAGCGGATCACTAAATCCTGCAACATGACCTGTAGCAACCCAAGTTTCTGGGTTCATAAATATTGCAGCATCTAAACCTACATTATATTTATTCTCTTGGATGAATTTCTTTCTCCAAGCATTTTTCACATTATTTTTTAATTCAACTCCTAAAGGTCCATAATCCCATGTATTTGATAATCCACCATATATTTCTGATCCTGGAAATATGTATCCTCTATTTTTACATAAATTTACTATTTTATCCATACTATCTACCATATTCTTGTTCCAACTCCCTTTTTATATGTTAACTATATTATCACCTTGCAAATTGATTGTCAAGTTTTACCATTATGTACATATAACTGCTATTACAAGCATTATCTGCAATACTAACATTGCAGGCATTCCTATATAGAATCTTGCTTTCTTTGTTTTATGATGAAATATATACATTCCTGCAATTCCACCAATACTTCCTCCAATTAAAGCAAGAATAAGGAGTGTGGATTCCTTTATTCTCCAGCTCCCTTTCTTTGCTTTTTGTTTGTCTATGAACATTGCCAAAAATGATATTAGGTTCACACACAACAAATAAATTATTATATTTTTTACTGTTAATATTTTTTCCATTATTTCCTCTCTAAGCAAATAAACTCATTTGATTACTTTGGCTCATTCCTTTTAAGCATCCTGCGTTTGTTAAAATTTCTATTACAGATTTTCCTATCTTCGAACGTATTTTTAAATCATCTATCGACATAAAGTCTCCATCCTGTCTTGCAAGTTGAATCCCTTGTGCCGCAACAGTTCCCAAACCAGGAATACTGTTAAGCGGAGGTATTATTCCTTCTTCTGTAACTTTGAATTTTATAGCATCTGAGTCATATAAATCTATCGGTAAGAAATTAAATCCCCTTTCATACATTTCAAGCACAATCTCCAAAACGCCATATGTATCTTGGTCTTTTTTAGTTGCACCTTTTCCTGCAAGCTCTATTTCCTTCATCTTATTTTTTACTCTTTCTACTCCATGGCACATAATATCACTGTCAAATGCATCTGCTCTTATTGTAAAGTAAGCTGCATAATAAGCCTTTGGTTGATGAACTTTGAACCACGCTATTCTGAATGCATTGGTTACATATGCTGCAGCATGTGCTTTAGGGAACATGTACTTAATTTTCTTACATGAACCAATATACCACTCAGGAATATTATATTCTCTCATAGTTGCTTCATGTGCTTTCCAACCTTCTGGGTCTTTAGATGGTTTTCCTTTACGAACAAATTCCATTATCTTGAATGCTTTTTGAGGAGGTAGCCCCTGTTTTATAAGATAAATCATTATATCATCTCTTGTACAAATTGCTTCATCCAGTTTTATTGTTCCTTCATCTATCAATGACTGTGCATTGTTTAGCCACACATCTGTACCATGTGATAAACCAGATATACGAATTAACTCTTCAAATGTTTTTGGTCTTGTATCTACTAACATTCCTCTAACAAACTTTGTTCCAAATTCCGGTACCCCATAGCTACCAACTTCACTATGGATTTGTTCTGGAGTAACGCCTAAAGCCTTTGTTGAACTAAATATAGACATAGTTTCTTTATCATCCAATGGCACCTTTGTAGGGTCTATTCCTGTTATATCGTATAACATTCTTATCATTGTAGGATCATCGTGCCCTAGAATATCTAGCTTCAAAAGGTTTTGGTCTATTGAGTGGTAATCAAAATGGGTTGTGATTATATCTGATGTTGGATCATCTGCCGGATGTTGTACAGGGGTAAACTCATATATTTCTCTTCCTTTTGGAACTACTATAATTCCACCTGGATGCTGGCCTGTGGTTCTTTTTATTCCTGTGCAGCCACTTGCAATTCTTATTACTTCAGCATTATTTATAGGTATTCCTCTTTCCTCATTATACTTTCTAACAAAGCCCATTGCTGTTTTCCCTGCAACAGTGCCAACTGTGCCAGCTTTAAAAGTTGTTCCTTTTCCGAAAATTACTTCCGTATATTTATGTGCTTTTGCTTGATATTCGCCAGAGAAGTTTAAGTCTATATCTGGTTCCTTGTCACCATTGAATCCCAAAAAGGTTTCAAAAGGTATATCAATCCCATCTTTTGCCAATTTGTGTCCACATTTTGGACAATCCTTGTCTGGCAAATCAAATCCATTTTTGTATCCATAATCTGTAAAATCTGAATACTTGCAATTTGGACATCTATAGTGTGGTGGCAATGAATTTACTTCTGTAATACCCGTCATATTTGCAACAAAAGACGATCCAACAGAACCTCTAGAGCCAACAATATAGCCATCTTCATTTGATTTCCATACCAGCTTTTGAGCTATGATGTACATTACGGAGAATCCATTTTTTATAATTGAGGTTAATTCTTTATCAAGTCTTTCTTCTACTATTGGTGGTAATGGGTCACCATATAAATCATGTGCTTTCTTATATGCAATTTCTTTGATTGTTTTTTCACAGTCATTAATGTATGGAGGACATTTTTCTGGAGATATTGGGCTAATTTGTTCGCACATTTCAGCTACTTTGTTTGTATTAGTTACAACTACCTCGTAGGCTTTTTCTTCTCCAAGATAGCTAAATTCTTCTAGCATTTCTTCCGTAGTTCTTAAGTATAATGGTGCTTGTAAATCAGCATCTGCATAGCCTTGCCCTGCTTCCAAAATTCTTCTATAAACTTCATCTTGTGGGTCCATGAAGTGAACATCGCAAGTTGCCACTACCAATTTATCTAGTTTTTCTCCCAATGCTACAATTTTTCTATTTATATCTTGTAAAGCTTCCACATTTGGAACTACACCATTTCTTACTAAGAACATATTATTTCCTGTTGGTTGAATTTCCAAGTAATCATAATCATTAGCTATAGCTTCGATTTCTTCATCATCTTTGCCCATTTCTATAGCTTGATATAATTCTCCTGCTTCACAAGCACTACCTAGTATTAGGCCTTCTGAATATTGTTTGTATATTGACTTTAATAATAGTGGTTTTTTATAAAAATAATCCAAATGAGATATAGATATCAATTTATATAAGTTTTTAAGTCCCACATAGTCTTTTGCTAAAATAATTGCATGGAAACTCTTTAGCTTCTTAATATTTACATTTTCAGAAGCTATCTTCTTTAAATCATCTAATGTTTCTACACCTTTTTCTTTCAGCATATCAAGCATTACCTTAAATACTTTTACAGTTGTATCAACATCATCTAAAGCTCTGTGCGCAACAATTACTTCTATTCCTAAATTTTCAGCTATAATTCCTAATTTATACTTTTTATAATCTGGGAATAATTCTTTGGCTAGTCTTAATGTATCTAAATATGTATTATCTAAGTTTAATCCCAATTGCTTAGCATTATATTTTAAAAAACCTATATCAAAATCTGCGTTATGTGCTACTAACACACTATCTCCCACAAACTCTAAAACTTTTGGTAAGACTTTATCTATAGTTTCTGCATCTTTTACCATGTCATCTGTTATATTTGTTACCTCTACCACTCTCTGTGGTATAGGTTTTTCAGGATTTACAAAACATTCAAATTCATCTATTACTTCGCCATTCTTAACCTTCATTATTCCAATTTCAGTTATTTTTTCGGTTCTAAAAGATAAACCTGTTGTTTCCAAATCTAGCACACAATATGTAGTATCTAATTTCTGTCCCCTTGAATTAGAAACTGCAGGAATTTTATCTGGTACTAGATATGCTTCAACGCCATAAATAACTTTCATATCCGGATTATTTACTCCAAGCATTTTATGTGCATCTGGGAATGCTTGTACACTTCCATGGTCTGTAATCGCAATAGATTTCATTCCCCATTTCATTGCCCTTTTTATCAAGTCTTTTGCAGGTGTAATTGCATCCATTGTACTCATTTGAGTATGCATATGCAATTCTACTCTTTTTACTTTGCTTCTGTCCATTCTTTCAGAGCTTTTTTCTTCAGGTTCTTCAATTATAGCATTTGATATTACTCCTAACTCTTTAGCATATGGATCAAATTGTGCTGTTCCTATTACTTTTAATTTCCCGGCTTTTTTTAATCTTTTAGTTACACTATCTATTTTGTCTGCTTGCACAAATGCTTTGCAATTTATTGTATTTGTTCCGTCATATAAGCTAAATATAACTAAGAATTTCCCATTTTTTAATTCTCTTGTTTTTATTCCTAAATTTATGTCATCATCTTTGTCATCCAATTTTATATTTAGTAATTTCCCTACAATTGTGACATTTCCGCTATCCACACTTATATCCGCAATTTTAGTTATTTGATCATTTACCTTTTGGTTTCTTCCATATATTAGTGGGCTTTGAGTATCTTCTTCTACTTGAGCAGGTATTTCTGTTTCTTTATTATTGCTTTGTTTTTCCACAGCTTTGCTTTCTTTTTTCTCTGTGACATTTGCTACATTTCTATTTGATGTTTGTTTTATTGATTCATTTTCTATATTAGCTTGCGAAATCTGCGTTTCGACTTCTTTTAAAAGCCTGTCATCAATTAATTGAAAATCAGGCTTTACTTTACTAAGATTCTCTACATATTCAATTTTGTATTTGCTTTGATAAAAATTCTGAATAACTTCTAATATAATATTACTAAAATTATTGGCTTCTAAAAAGCTTTTTCCAGCTCCACCTAAGTTTACTTTAATTGTATTATTATTAATTTCTATGTTGCTGCCTTTTAGCAATGCTCTTGCCATCGGATGCCTTTTTGCCACATACGCTACAATCTCCAACCAATGTTCTTTAATTAAATTATCAGTTTTTTCCTTACTAGTGCTAACCTCTTTTATTAGCCTAACACTTGCACATTGAACTTGAAAACGTTCTTCTATATATTTTTCAAATTTAAATATATCTTCTATCTTTATATCTTTTTCTGTAGATAATTCTAACTCTAATGTACCTTTTTTCTTGTATAAATTTATATTTTCTATTGATGCTTCGTTTAATTCAAAACTGTTTGAGTTATAATCTTTAAAAACTTCTTTTACGTTTTTCTTCTTTACTGTTTCCAAGATTTTCCTCCTTTAGAATATTCTTAAAATATCATTATATGTTATATAAAATGATATTGTTATTAATATTGCAAAACCTAGCAATTGTATTTTAGCTTCAGTTTCTTGTTTTATTGGTTTCTTTCTAATTGCTTCTATTAATAAAAATACTATTTTTCCTCCATCCAATGGCGGAAATGGCAATAAATTTGTTACACCTAAAGACATTGATACAAGTGCTAACATATAAACAAATTCTCTAATTCCATTTGTTTTAACTACTACTTCAGATATTCCCACAGGTCCCATCATCTGGTCTGCTGTAACTTTTCCAGTAAATAACTGCTTTACATTATCAGCTATTGAGAAAATAAAATCCGTGGTATTCCAAAATGCATAATACATCCTATTTGAAAAGTTTCCACTTTCCGGTTTGAATATTATTCCTAAAAAATAAGCTGATATGCCTTCAGATTCTAGCAAAGTTGGTCTCAAAACTATGTTTTTATATTCTCCATCTCTTTTTATTAGTAGTTCTAATTCATTACCTTGTGAATTTTGTATTTTTCTTGTTACATCACTTGATATTCTAACTTTTTTGCCATCTATTTTTATTATTTCATCATTAGCTTGTAATCCAGCTTGCTCTGCTGCATATCCTGGTACTATTTCCCCTATTTTAGCAAGAACGTAATTTTCTGAACTTGTGGATAGTCCAAAGTATACTATCACTGCAAAAATTATATTAACAGTTGCTCCTGCTAAAACAATTGCAATTCTTTTAGGAATACTTGCATTACTAAAAGAACGTTCTTCTTCAGAATGTTCTTCTTCTCCTTCCATACTAACAAATCCCCCTAGAGGTATAAGTCGTATAGCATATTTTGTTTCTTTGCCTTGCTTTTTCCATAGCGTAGGTCCAAATCCTATTGCGAATTCATTTACTTTTACTTTGCACATTTTTGCAACTATAAAATGTCCTGTTTCATGTATTACTATTAAAAAACCTAGTAAGAATATAATCTTAATTACACTTATTAAAACACTAATCAAAATTTAAAATCCTTTCTATAATATTAATAGCATCATAAAATATGTAAATGGAGCTATAAATATTAGGCTATCTATTCTATCTAGCATTCCTCCATGCCCTGGAATTAAATTACTATAGTCTTTAATTCCTGCATATCGTTTTATTACAGATGCTGCTAAATCACCAATTTGACTTATTATACTTAATATTATTCCAAATCCAGCCATTATAAAGTAATTTATATTCATACCTGTAAACTTATTCACAGCAATTGTATATAATACCATACATAGAGTTGCACCTAGCACACCTCCAATGCAGCCTTCTATAGTTTTCTTAGGGCTGATATCTGTAAAGTGATGTTTCCCAATTGCTATTCCTACTAAGTAAGCAAAAACATCTGTCATCCATGATGCTATAAATAGGTACCAAATTAACCATTTGCCATTTACCATATTTCTTATTATTGGAACAAAAATTAAAAATAGCACTATATAGCAAACGCCAAAGAAAGTAATTGCTATATCTATAATATTAGTTTTTGTCTTTTTTAATATTGTCAAAAAGAACGATATTAATATTGTTAATGGAATTATTGCTCCAATCATATATAATGCATACTCTCTTGGTATTATATGTAAGAAACATATAGATAATGCAGCAATATACCCTATTGGTTTTACTGGATGGTGTCCTTTTTGTTCAAATGCATGAAATAATTCATGTATACATCTAATTGCCACTATTGCAGTAAACACGTCTACTATATATTTATTTCCAAATACAAATACTCCAAGCACCAATGGCAATATAATAGCGGATGATAAAATTCTTTTCATTATTTTCCTCCAAATTTCCTAGTCCTATGTTGATATTCTTTTATTGTTTCAAGCAAATCTTCATTGCTAAATTCTGGCCAATATTTATTAGAAAATACAAACTCTGAATAAGCTATTTGCCATAACAAGAAATTGCTGATTCTTTGCTCTCCACTAGTTCTTATTACTAAATCAGGATCTGGCTGGCCTGCAGTATAAATATTATCTGCTATAGTCTGCTCTGTTATTTCTTCTATTGACATTTCATTTTCTTTTACTTTCTCTGCAATCTTTTTTGTAGCATTAACTATTTCATCTCTTCCGCCATAATTAAATGCAATATTTAATGTCATTCCTGTATCTTTCAATGTTTTCTCTTCAACTTTTAAAATTTCTTCTTTTATTTCATTATTAAGCTTGAAATCGGTTCCTATAACATTTATTTTTATATTATCATTATTAGCACTAGTTAAAAAATCCTTCAAGTAGAATTTTAATAGCTTCATTATTGCACTTACTTCTTTTTCTGTTCTTTTCCAATTTTCTGTAGAGAAAGCATATACAGTCATATATTTTATTCCTATGCTATTGGCAAATTTAGCAATTCTTTTTAAATTTTCAGCACCTTCTTTGTGTCCCAATGATGCTTCTAATCCTCTTTGCTTTGCCCATCTTCTATTTCCATCCATTATTATAGCAATATGCTCTGGTAAATTATTATAATCTATCTCTTCCATTTTTATCCTCTCTAGCCTTATATTGACATTATTTCCTTTTCTTTTTCTTCTAGCATTTTATCTATTTCTGCTATCTTAGAATCTGTCATTTTTTGAATTTTTTCTTCAGCTGCAGATAATTCATCTTCTGTCATTTCACCTGCTTTTTGTGATGTTCTTGCAACATCTATTCCATCTCTTCTTACAGATCTAATTGCAACTTTAGCATCCTCGCCCATTTTTCTAATATCTTTTGCAAGCTCTTTTCTTCTTTCTTCTGTAAGCTCTGGAAATGCTAATCTTATTACTTTTCCATCATTATTTGGATTAATTCCTATATCTGCTTTTTGAATTGCTTTTTCAATTTCTTTTAGTACACTCATATCCCATGGTTGAATTACAATTAATCTTGGTTCAGGCACAGAAATTCCTGCAACTTGGTTTATTGGTGTTGGTACTCCATAATATTCTACCATTACCTTATTCAATATGTTAGGGTTGGCACGTCCTGCCCTAACCTCTGATAAATTTTCTGCGAATACGCTAATTGTTTTTTTCATTCTTTCTTCAATATCATTAAAATCCATAATCTTATACCTCACTTTATTTTTTAATCTTCTATTACTAATGTTCCAATATGTTCACCTGTAACTGCCTTTACAATGTTCTCAGGTTCATCAATTCCAAATACCAATAATGGAATATTGTTATCTCTACATAATGAAATTGCAGTTGCATCCATTACTTTTAAATTTTTATTTAATACATCTGTAAAACTTATTTTTTCATATCTAATAGCATTTTTATCTTGTTTTGGATCTGCAGAATATACTGCATCAATAGTTTTACCTACTAAAATTATATCTGCTTCTATTTCAGCAGCTCTTAATGCAGCTGTTGTATCTGTTGTAAAAAATGGATTTCCAGTTCCACAAGCAAATATTACAATTCTGCCTTTTTCAAGATGTTTTATTGCTTTTCTTTTTATATATGGTTCTGCTATTTGCCTCATTTCTATTGATGTTTGAAGCCTTGTATACATTCCTTTTGCTTCTAGCGCATCCTGAAGAGCTAAACCATTCATTACTGTTGCTAGCATTCCCATATAATCTGAAGTAGTTCTATCCATATTGGTTCCATTTCTGCCTCTCCAGAAATTTCCACCTCCAACGACAATTCCAACTTCTACTCCAAGCCTTTTTATTTCTTTAATCTTATCACAAATTTTCTCTATAAAATCTGGAGCGATACCTGTTTTGTTGTTACCTGCTAAAGCTTCACCGCTTAATTTAAGTAAAACTCTTTTATACTTTACCTCTGCCATAATTTTCTCCTTTAACAATTTTTTATTATTCTATCATAGATTCAATAGAAATAACACATTTTTTAAAAATTTTTTATTTAATTTTTATATTTTTTTCATTATTGTTTAAAATAATATTCAAAGGAAGGTATATCATGAATCAAATATTGATTTGTAAAAAATCAAAAATTAAAAATATTGTTTTAAAATCTGTCTTATATTCATCAATTTCATTTTCTTTAGTATTATTATTTTATGTTATTATTTATTATTATAATCTTACTAAAAACGAAATCATTTCAAAAAAGATGTTGTTATCTTATAATATATCTTCTCTTTATTACTCAGATAACCGTTACAAGGCTTCGTATATCAATAATTCCGAACCATTAATTATTGGTACATTAGAAATACCTAAAATCAATTTAAAATATCCAATATTATCGTATTCTGATGAGAAAAATTTAAATATTTCGCCATGTAGGTTTGCAGGTCCTCTGCCAAATCAAATTGGAAATTTGTGTATTGCCGGACACAATAATATAGATAATAGTTTTTTTGGAAAATTATACCTTTTAAAAATTGGAGATATTATAAGAATTTTTGACAACAAAAAAAATCACAAAGATTATGCTATTTACGCCAAATATGAAATTGAAAAAAATAATTTTGAATGTACATCCCAAGATACAGCTAGCAAACGAATTGTAACTCTGATGACATGTAATAGCTTAAAAGATACTAGAATAATATTAAGAGCTGAAGAAACTTCTATATAATCATAAAAAGAGTAAACCGCTAGAGTTTACTCTTTCATAATGTTTTGTAATTACATATTATAATCACGAATTTTCTTATAAGCATATACTGCAGATATTCCACAAACTAGTAATAATGCAGATACTATATATATATCATTATCACCTGTCTTAGGTAATGTTGAAGTAGTGTTATTGTATGAGCTTATATTATTATTGGTTGTTGCTGGTATTACTGTAGTATTATTTGTTTCTGTGTTAGTAGTATTTTCTGGTGCAACATTGTTTTCTGTTGGTTCAGTTGCTGTGTTACTTGCTTCTTCATTGTTTCCTGATGGAATTATGATACTTGTAGCAAATATCTCACTTGCTAAACTGCAAACTACTAGTACAATCATTATAATTACAAACAATTTTTTTGAATCATTTTTCATAATTTTAATTCTCCTTCGATTCCAATATAATAATATTATCTACATATTTAATTTTACTATTCTTTTTTTATATAGTCAACATATTTTTTTGACTTTTTTATTACATTTGCATTACTAATTGTTACAAATAAGAATATTTTATAAATAGTGGTTCAATATTATTCTTGTGTATATGGTAATACTGCTATTTGTCTTGCTCTTTTAACAGCTATTGCTATATCTCTTTGATGCTTTGCGCAAGCACCTGTTGCTCTTCTTGGTAAGATTTTGCCCTTATCATTAATGAATTTTTTTAATTGGTCTGCATTTTTATAATCTAAAACTAAATCTTTATCTGCACATAATGGGCATACTTTTTTTCTGATTTTTCTAAATCTTGGATTATAATCGTCATCACCATTGTTATTTCTTCTATTATTTTGCTTTCTCTCTGCCATTTCCATTTCCTCCCTATTTATTTAATTTAAAATGGTAGGTCATCCCCTGAAGAAACTGAAAATTCTGAATCCGTATTTGCTGAAGAATCTCCTCCGAAAGTAGAATCAAAATCGTTCATTCCTCCGTCTCTTTTTGTATCTGCAAAGTATGTTTCCTCTGCAATTACTTCTGTTACATAATGTTTTTGTCCTTGTTCGTCATCCCAAGTTCTTGTTTGTAATCTTCCTATTACTGCAACTTGTTGACCCTTTTTAAAATACTTGCTTACAAATTCACCTGTTTTATTCCAAGCTACTATGTTTATAAAATCAGCTTGTCTTTCTTCTCCTTGGCGTGCAAATCTTCTATTTACAGCTAGTGAAAAAGATGCTACAAGTGTGTTGCTTGTTTGAGTATATCTTACTTCTGGATCTCTTGTAAGTCTACCCATTAATATTACTTTATTCATATATGACCTCCATTATAATGTTTGTTTTTAATTATTCGTTTACATTAATTGTCATAAACTTAATAACATCATCAGTAATTCTGTAATTTCTTTCTAATTCTGCTATTAATTCTGGATTAGCTTCAAAGTAGAATACGGCATAATATCCTTCTTTATTTTTCTTTACTTCGTAAGCTAATTTTTTCTTACCAAGTATATCTACTTTTTCTACTTTACCATCTTCATTAATCATAGCTGTGAATCTATCTGTTAATTCTTTAACTTTTTCTTCTTCAACAGCTGGATTAATAATGATAATACTTTCGTATTTATTCATTATCTTCACCTCCTTATGGTTTTTATAACCTACATATTTCATGTAAGTAAGGAAAACAGTGTTTTCACACTGTTTTATTTTAACACATATGTAATTTATTTGCAAGACTTTTTTATTATTTATGAATATTACTCCCAATCTTATACTTTCAATTTTACACAGTTAAAGTTAAACACTCCGTGCTACTTTATTATTAAAGTGGGACGAGAACCCAAATCACTACCATTACTATAACTTGCCCAACTATAGCTACGAATAGATGCTGGTTCACTTAAACCATCTTGACCATAAACACCACCTCTATGGGTACGGTTTATAATACGTATAGCCTCTTGACTCCATTCCCAACAGTTTCCTGCAAAGTCATATATATTGTTTGCCTTCCAGTATTCACTATATCCTGTTACTTGCTTACTTCCATATTTTTTGGCTGTTCCTTCCATTACAGCTGCATTTCCTGTACTGTTATTATAATTTCCCCAAGTAGTAGAATTTGTTATGCTCTTTTTTTCACCCTTTTTAGATATAAAATCACATGTTAAATCCCATTGAATTCCCCATATCATTCTACTTTCTACTTTTTCACTTGCATTTAATTCTGTACATTTTTTGTATAATTCATACCAATTTTTATTGGTTAATGTTGCTTTTCCTTTTTGCACCCCTTCATTTGATAATTCATATCTTCCGATATAAAACCCACCATATGTTTCTATACTAGTTATCATATCAGCATAATCACTAATAAATGCTTCTGCCATCGCCTCTGATGTATCAAATCCTAATATTGTTTTATAGTAGATTTCATTTTTGTCATAATCCGTACTGTTATCTCCAACTATAAAATCCGGTTCTCTATAATCGGTTGTATTTGGTAAGCTTCTCGTTAGGGTTACTGTATCACCCGCTCTTCCTATTGTTGTAGAATTTGTATATAATTTAGTCGTTACTCCTGTAATTCCAGTAATATTTTCTCCGTTTGATTTTGTATACATTTTAGACAATATGCTTTTTTCCACTGGAACCCACACCCATTCATTTCCTTTGCTATCTTTTATTACTAGTCCATTATCTACTGAACTTTGCGTTGGTGCAGAACTTCCATCTCCCCATGTGGCATTCCCTGTATTTATTGGTATGTATCCTCTTGGTATTATTGGATTATTCGTGTTTGGTGTGCCTCCATTTATTGTTCCGTTTCCTATTGCTTCTGTATTTAAACTTACTTTCGCTATCTTCCATGTATTCATTTTTAGTGTTACTCCATCAGAAAATGTTGGCTTATTTATCGTTTCTCCTTCTTTTCCATTTGCTGTGTAATTCGATATGCTAAACTCTATTTTTGTATCTGGTGTTTTTATTTCTTCTATCTTATATGTTGCTGTTCCTATCCTTTTATCACTATTCCATGTAACTGTTGTAGCTGTTCCATTTATTGTAACAGTTGGATTTATTTCATAATTAGTAAAAAACTTTAATGTTACTGTATCACCAGAAGTCGCCCAATATTTATTTATATTATTGTTACTTTCAAAAATAACAGTTGAAATGATAGGCAAATTAATTTGATTATAGTAATCAGAAGTATCATTGTTGTCTAATATAGTATAATAAGTTTTCCCTTGATATTCTACTCCTTCTTTACAATAAACTGTTAAACTTTGTTTATCTACTAAATATGTTCTTCTTTTTCTTTGTAGGGTTACACCTTCTAATAAAGTAGCATCTATCTCATAATATTCTCCACTATCATTTGGATTTTTGTTATCCTCTGGTGGTGTAAAATCTATTCTTAATGTTTCGTCTTCTAATGGTAATTTTTCATTCTCTAAATAATATGTTTGAACCGCTTCTGTTAATGCTATTATATCGCTCTTCACAGCATTAAAATCCCTTAGCTCTAAAATCGAACTAATTCCTAATGTTGTTGTAATCCCAGCTAAAACAAGCAAGACCGCAATCGTTATTGTTAGCTCTATTAAAGTAATTCCCTTCTCACTTTTTATTCTTCTCATTAGTAATTCCTCCAATATAAATATCACTATTTATATATTACTATTTATTATTATTTTTTGCAATATGCAATATTTAATATTTTCTTCTTTTTTTCATAAATCATATTTTCTCTAATTGTAATAATCCATAAATAAATAATTATAATCACAATCGCAATATTTTTATAAATCAAAACCACAATACTGGCAATACCAGTTATTATAATTAATGTTATATTAGAAATCAAATTAATAGCTCTATAAGATTTCCTTAAACCTCCAAATATAGATATTAACTCTTTTAAAATTCTTCCACCATCCAATGGATAAATTGGCAATAAATTAAAGATAAAAATTAGCAAATTTGAATATATTACCATATCCACTTTAATCCCAATAATGCTCACATCATTAGTAAAAAAGAAATATAAATATGCTAATGAAGCTATTAAAAAATTAATAATTGGGCCAGCACTTGCTACACCAATTCTTTTTATAGAATACATATTTGATCTTTTTATTTTTTTATTAATACTACTGTAATTGTCCTCAAAACTTATTGAAAAACCATAAGGAGCAATCTCAAGTATCTTAGGTTTCATTTTTAATGCTATCCCAGCAAATAGGTGAGCCAGCTCATGTATAAACGCAAAAAGCATTAAAAATGCATATATCTCTATTTGCCTGGTCAAAAGAAAAATTAATAAAAACAGGAATATTCTCAAGTTTACCTTTATTTTCATACCCTTCCTTTCTACAACTCTCCTAAAATTGTTTGTGGGTCTAATACTCTATCTTCTCTTTTTATCTCAAAATGTAAATGTGGTCCAGTGGCTCTTCCTGTTGATCCAACTTCTGCAATCTTTTGTCCTTGCTTTACTTCAGTTCCTTCTGATACTAAAAGTTTGCTACAATGAGCATATAAAGTATAAACTTCTCCATTTTTTATTTGTATATGCTTTCCATATCCGCCTTCCTCTGAAGTTAATGTTACAATCCCATCCATGGCTGCTACTATGGCATCTCCAGTATTACCTCCTATATCTATTCCATAGTGATTCGCTGTTACTATCTCTGTTGCTTCCCTTGTACCAAATGGTGAAGTTATCCTGCCCACTAGTGGCCATATTATATTATAATTATCCTTAATATATTCAATATCCAATTCTGTTTGTGATTTTTGCACTTCTGGTATAGGTTCTTCTACTTCTCCCCCTATCGCTTCTATATTTTCTATATTTTCTACAATTTCACTATTAGATGTATCTTCTATGGTATTTTCAATATTATTCTCTTGACTATCTTTCTGCTCTAATACTCCACCTAAAAAACTAAAATTATTTTTTAAATATGTAATTGCATCTTCGTATAGTTTATTAAACTCTAAATCATAAGACAGAAATCCTTGTATTTTATTAGCTACTCCAGCTGAAAAAACATAATTAGAATTTTGAATCATATATATTCCCAAGTATATAGCCAGAGATACTATTAGTTGAGCTACTACTTTTTTAGTTATTCTTGCTTTTATTCCATTACCCGTTCTATCTTGTTTAGTGTAATAATACATTCTATCATTTCTATCTTGCCTTCTTTTGTTATATAATTCTTCCGCTCTTCTTATTCTTTCTTCTTGGCTTATTGTTCTTTCCATTACTTCCTCCTATGCAAAATAAAATATAGATTACCATTTCTCTAGTAATCTATATTCAACCTATACATATTTTATTCATTTCACAATACAAATTATTGTACTCATAATAGTTAACAATATCAATGCTATATTCATATATTTTATTTTATAATATCTTGCTTCTATATTTTTTCTCTTTTTTCTTCTTTCTCTATCAGAAACTTTTTCTAAATAATTGGCTATTACACTTTCCGCTTCTTTAACAACATATTCTCTGCTCTCTTGCTTTATTTTCTCCATCTTTTTAAAATCGTCATTGCTCATATAACCTTGAACTTCATTCTTGTTTTTACTATTTATATCCACATCGTCTAATATCTGCTTCTTATTCTTTACGACAACAATAGCCTCTTCTATTATATTTGATGGCAAGTTTTTCAATATAACAATATTTTTCATATTATTCATTTTCATAAGCTCCTCCTAAACATTCTTCTTATGTTTATTATTTCCATAATTAGGAAATTTATACCTCTATAGCTTTTACAATGTAATTTGCCATCTTGTTTATTTCACTAAAGTCTATTTTCTCTAATTGATTCATATTCTTTTTTATAGATTTATAATTCTTTCCAACAATACCTTTTATGTTTATGTCTGCTACAATTTGTTTTCCTTTTAAGATTCCTTCACCTATATTTATACCTCCAGAATTTATTACAATATCTCCCACATTTTCTCCAAGTGCAGAATCAACTAATATCCTAGTGCACTTTTCATTTTTAGGCTCAAGTAAATTTAATATAGAATGTATGCTATTATAGTCTATGGGATTATAAATATCTCCATATACTTCTATATCTTCATACAGCCTATCCTTAAACTTGCTCTTTAAATAAGTGCCAACTATTGGTCCAAGGCAATCTCCCATTATTTTATTTGTTCCTATGCAAATAAATACAAGCTTGTTTGCAATTACGTTCAAAGTAGTATTCCTCCAAATTATTTATTGTTTATAATTATATCCACATTCTTATTTTTCGTATAATCATCATTTATCTTTTGCGAGAATCCAGCTAGATCCTTTGATATAATTATTGTATGATACTTGTTTGCAATCAATTCATCTATTTTAGAATCTACTTTTTCATTGTCTTTAATAGTAAAAACATCAAATCCTAATAATTCTGGCACTTTGAAATTCTTAGAATCTTTATCCGATTTTATCCAAGATATTTTCATATACAATCACCAGTTTTAGTTTTTGATGTTTTTTAAAAATTATACTCTAAATATTATAAAAATATGTAGCTTCTAAATCCGCTTCGTTTAATAATAGCGCTATTGGGTATTTTCTATAAGCTTCTCCCAATGTTGCATATACTTCTTTTGGTTCAGAAAATCCCATATGCCAACGTATAGCATACTTTTCCTCATTTGTTAACTTTATATATTCTGTTAACATCATTACAGATTTTTCACCATGTCCAAATGGTATTGTGTCTTCAATTGTATAATATGGAACTCTTTCCCATTCTCCTCTAGCATTTTTAGCATTTCTATAATCAACTTTATAAAAATTAGTTTTACATATATCATGCAATAATGCTGATATTATTATTGTATCTTCTGGAACATTTAACCCTGAATTTTTAACTTTTTCTTTAAATATTTCATATACTTTCATGCTATGCTCCAATAGTCCTCCTTCATAAGAACCATGGAATCTTGTGCTTGCAGGTGCTGTAAAAAAGTCTGATTTATTTAAGAAATTAATTAAATTTTCCATTCCCTCTCTTTTTACTGACTGTAATAATTTTAAAAATTCTTCTTTCATTTTATTCTCCTTCTATTATATAAATTCTTCCCAAACTAAGTTTGCAAAGTCTATTCCTTTATTTGTTAATTGTATATTTTCATCTATAACGATTATTAATCCTTCGTGATTTAGCTTTTCTAATTCCTTACAAAATTTCACTACTGGGTTTATTTTAAATTTTCTCTCAAAATCTAAAATATTTACACCTTGTATTTTTCTAAGTCCTAACATCATATATTCTTTCATTTTACTTTCTAAAGTAAGTTTCTCTTCTAAAATCAAGTTTTTATTTTGGGTTCCATCTTCTATATTTTTCATATACTGTTCTATATTACTTGTATTAGAATATCTAGCATCATTTAAAAACGAGCTTGCAGCCGCTCCGATTCCTATATATTCCTTTTGATTCCAGCAGTTCATATTGTGCTTAGATTCAAAACCATATTTAGCAAAATTAGATATTTCGTATTGGTAGTATTTATGCTTTTCTAACTTTTTCTTTACATACCAATACATCTCTCTTTCTTCTTCATCTGGTGGTAGTTCCATTTTTTTATTTTTTACCATCTTGTATAATACGGTTCCTTCTTCCAATATCAAAGAATATACTGATATATGCTCTGGTTTCAATTCGATTATTTCTTTTACGCTTTCTTTTACATCTTCCAAAGTTTGTCCAGGAAGTGCAATCATTAAGTCTACATTTATATTATCAAATCCCACTTCGGTTGCCATATTATATGTTTTTAAAAATTGGCTATATGTATGTATTCTTCCAATTCTTTTTAATATATCATCTTGTGTAGCCTGCAAGCCTATACTTAGCCTATTAATACCTATTTCTCTATATTTTTCTAACTTTTCTTTTGTTACGGTTCCAGGATTCACTTCTATTGTTATTTCTACTTGTTCTTTAATATTAAAATTTGTTTTTATACATTTTACTATTTGATAAATTAAATTTGAATCAATTATGGATGGGGTTCCTCCTCCAATATATATTGTATCTATTGTGTATTTTGGCTCCAAATTATACTTTGACATTATTTTGTTTTCTGTTGCATATTGCAATATTTCTTGTTTTACACATTCCACATATCTTGCTTGTGAGTTTATTTTATCCGGATATGATGAAAAATCACAATAATAACATTTTTTCTTGCAAAATGGTATATGTACATATATTCCTATTTCTTTTTCTTCCATTTACAAATATTCCTTCAATCTTTTAAATCTATGGCTTACAGTTGATTTTCCTATTGGTTTTTTTAGCATATTTCCAAGCTCGTCCAAAGTGGCATTAGGATTTTCTAATCGTAAGTTTGCAATTTCTTTTAGGTCATCTGGTAGTGAATTAAACTTGCCTTGTTTTTTTAATTGTTTTATTGTATTTATTTGAAGTACTGATGTATTAATAGTTTTGTTCAAATTTGCTGTTTCACAATTAACAATTCTATTTACATTATTCTTCATATCTCTTACAACTCTTATTTCTTCAAACTTTAACACAGCAGCATTAGCACCAATAAGTGCTAAAAATTTTGATATTTCTTCTCCTTCTTTTATATATAATAATGTATTTTTTTCTTTATTCAATATCTTTATTTTAATTCCATTTATTTCTATCATTTCCTTGCACAAATTAGCAGTATCATAATTTTCAAATACTATTTCTAAATGATATTTGTTCTTTGGCTCATTTATAGAACCTCCCCCCATAAATGCTCCTCTAATATATGCTTTTTTCAAGTTATTTTGCTCTGTATTTATTTCTATATATTCTTGTGATAACGTAATAGAATTATTAAATGTTATTATATAATTTTTCCCTTGAATCTCTATTTTATAATTATTTATATTTACATTGTTTAAAAGCTTAGAAAATCTGTTTATATTATACTGATTGCTAGTTGAAAACCTAGAACATATTTTAGATTTATTTACATTTGCAGTAGACAAATAACCAAGAAATTCGGCTAATACTTCTTGTTTATTTTTTAAATTATTTATTTTGCTTAATTCAGTTTTTACTTCTGACGAAAAAGACATTTTCTACTCCTTTTGTGCTATTACACATCTATTATTTCCAGATAAATCTTTTAATACCTCTATATTTTTATATTTTTCTTTTAGTATTTGTACTACTTTTTCTGTTTGATCATAGCCTATCTCTAAACATAAAAAGCCATTATCTGATAAAAAGTTACTACTTTCTTTTGCTATCTTCCTATAAAATTCTAAGCCATCCTTTCCACCATCCAATGCTAGATGTGGCTCATTCTTTACTTGTTTAGACAGCCTTTGAATCTCATCTGTTTTTATATATGGAGGATTTGAAACTATAATATCAAACTTGTATTCTTTAAAGTTTTCAAATAAATCCGACTTTTTGAAACTTATGTTTGTATTATTATTTATTGCATTTTTTTGTGCTATTTTTAGTGCTGCCTCGCTTATATCACTCGCATATATATTGCATCTTTCTAAATTTTTATATAAAGATATTGCTATAGCTCCGCTTCCAGTGCACAAATCTAATATACTAACTTCATTCTGATAATTATTTCTAGCAATACTTAAGACTTTTTCTGCCAATATCTCAGTATCCGGTTGTGGTATTAATACATCTTCATTTACAAAAAAATCCAATCCCATAAATTCTTGATGGTTTGTAATGTATTGAAGAGGTTTGCCGTTTATAATATCTTTTAGTAATCTATTATATTCTTTACATATATTCTCATCTATTTCTGCATCTTGATTCATAACTAAATATGTTTTTGGCTTGTCCAATACATATGCTAATAATATTTTAGCAATTATAGAATAATCCTCTATTTGATTATCTTTTAGTAGTTCAAATCCATTTTTTAATATATCTTTTATTTTCATCTTCCATTTCCTTTTTGCAAAAATATCCCCGCCTTAGCCGTAATTACGAAAGAAATTTTAAGAACCTGCCGAAACAGGTGGGTGTCTTGTTAAATGCTTATGGGATTCTTATAGTTTTTACAAAGTATAAGAATACACGCCACATCTAAAGGCAGACTCCCTTTTAAAATTTGTTGGTTCTAAAATTCTAATGTATACGTACCACGCAGGGATATTTTTTCTATGCTTATAGTATCATATAAGCAATTTTATTTCAAGCTTTTAAATATAAAAAATTTAATTTTTATATTACTAAATCTCTCTTTAGTTTTTTATTTTCTACAATACCTAATCCAGAGAACTTGTTATCTAAATAAATTCTATATATTCCATCCATATTATCAGTATCTATTTTTACACCATTCAAATACTTCTCATATTCTCTCTGTTTAATTGTTATTTCAGGAATCTCTTTAAATATTTCTTCTATTCCTATTATATTTGAATAATCCTTATTTTCTATATTTGCTTTAAATTCTTCTATTGTTACTGAATCTTTAATATTAAATTCACCAACTTGAATTCTATTTAATTCCTTCATATATCCTAATGTTTCAAGCTTTGCTGCTATATCTTCACATAGGCTTCTTATATATGTACCTTTTGAGCATTTTACATTAATAGTTAATTCGTTATTTTCAGAATCTATTTTTAATAACTTTAAATCATATATTTCAATATCTCTGGCTTTTATTTCTACTTCTTTGCCTTGCCTTGCATATTCGTATAATTTTTTGCCATTTACTTTTATTGCAGAATATATCGGAGGAATCTGTTGTTGTTTTCCAACAGAACTTTCTAAAACTTTTTCTATATTTTCTTTTTTAAGTTTTTCTTTATTTATTTCTTTTTCTTCTATGATTTTGCCTTCCACATCTGCTGTAGTTGTTTTTACCCCCAGCTTTATTACTGCTTCATATTCCTTATCGTGATTAATTAAATACTTAGATATCTTTGTTGCATTTCCTAATAATAGAGGCAACACACCAGTTGCATTTGGATCCAATGTACCAGTGTGTCCTACTTTTGTATTTAATATTCTCTTTACTTTTTTTACTATATCATTAGATGTAAGGCCTTTTGGTTTATTTATTACTAATATTCCATCCATAATATCTTCCTTATTTTAGCATTGCTCTCGCTTGATTTAATATTTGAGTTTTTACTTGTTCTTTTATCTGTTCATAAATTGGTAAATCAGAACTATTTGATAATA
>ERZ780141.143-NODE-143-length-57515-cov-3.982144_pt1 | contig 57515 bp, 55 predicted proteins | sample MGYA00433080_ERZ780141 | MGnify/ENA primary metagenome ERZ780141 (study PRJEB29588, sample SAMEA2154047) | human gut metagenome | biome: human gut; feature: human-associated habitat; material: faeces | place: Denmark | collected 2008/2010 ... | reverse complement strand
TCAAATGATGGAATAGCTTTATCAGGAGATGTTGGAGTAACAACAAAGATATATTCGAATTCAATAACCATAGGAAAAACTGGAGATACAAAAACTTTATCAAGATACAAACCAAATACAACAGGTTATAGAGAACCAGACTTAATAACAGATTATGATAAAACAGAATCATATTATAAAACAATATTAGGATATGATAGTCCTAAAGCAATGGCTGAAGCATTTACAACAGATTATGCAAATATGATAGCAAGTATCCAAAAATACGGAGGATTTTATATAGGAAGATACGAGCTTTCGAATGAAGGAGTGCAAAAGGGTAAGACAACATTAACAATGACAAATTGGTACAATTTATATAAAAAATGTACAACATTAAATGCAAGCGATAAGGTAGAAAGTAAAATGATATGGGGAATCCAGTGGGATCTAGCATGTGATTTCATTTCTAAAAAAGGAGAGCAAAAAAGTATAACAAATTCTACAGCATGGGGCAATTATAACAATAGTACCGGAAATGCAGCAGTAATGGATGGAGAAACAAAAAAATATGGAAGTAAGCAAGTAACGGGATTTAGTGAATATTGGAAAGCAAATAATATATACGACTTAGCTGGAAATTGCACAGAATGGACTCGAGAGGCGAACAGTACCGACTACCGTAACTACAGAGGCGGCAGGTGTAACGGCAATGGCTCGAGCAATCCAGCGTCTGAACGTTTCTACGACTTTGCGGACCGCAGCAACAGCAGCCTACGGTTCACGCCCCACTTTAATAATAAAGTAGCAATGGGGAGAGTATAAATTTAAATATGTAAAAAATAATAAAATGCAACTCATCTAATGAAACTATGTATGCAAGCACAAGTTGAATTAGGTGAGTTTATTTTTAAATAAAGAAGCCTCAAAGTTATTCATATATTGCAATAATCTTATTGAAAAATAAGGGTATAGGTGATAAAATATGGATATGAAAAATGGAGGAAAAAAGATGCCTGAATTTGTACATTTACACGTCCATAGCGAGTTTAGTTTACTTGATGGGGCTAATAGAATAAAAGATTTACCAGTAAGAGCAAAAGAATTAGGAATGAAAGCAATGGCTATAACAGACCATGGGGTTATGTTTGGGGCAATTGACTTTTATAAAGCATGCCTAGCAAACGGTATAAAACCAATTATTGGATGTGAGGGGTATGTAGCACCTAGAAAAAGAACAGATAAAGATCCTAATTTAGATGCAAGATATAATCATTTGATACTACTTGCAAAAGATAATGAAGGGTACAAAAATTTAACTAAAATAGTTTCAATAGGTTTTACAGAAGGCTTTTATTATAAACCAAGAATAGATAAGGAAGTACTAGAAAAATATCACGAAGGGCTAGTATGCTGCAGTGCATGCTTAGCAGGAGAATTGCCACAAGCAATATTAAAAGGTGATATGGAAGAAGCTGAAAGAGTTGCAAATTGGTTTAAAAATTTATTTGGAGAAGATTATTATCTTGAAATACAAAACAATGGGATTAGTGAACAAGTATTAGTAAACCAAAAATTAATAGAATTATCTAAAAAATTGAACATAGAATTAGTTGCAACAAATGATTCTCATTATTTGAAAAAAGAAGATGCATATAACCACGAAATATTATTGTGCATACAAACAGGAAAGAAAATTACAGATGCAGATAGAATGAAGTTTGATACAGATGAGCTTTATATAAAATCACCCGAAGAAATGAGTGATTATTTTTCAGGCGTTCCTCAAGCGATAGAAAATACAGTAAAAATAGCTGACAAATGCAATGTTACATTTGAATTTGGAAATACAATTTTACCAAATTATGATGTTCCGGAAGAATTTGCAACACACTACGATTATTTAGTAAAATTATGCGATGATGGAATAAAGAAAAGATATGGAGAAAATGTAAGTCAAGAAATAATAGATAGAAAAAATTATGAACTTGGTGTAATTAAGCAAATGGGATATGTTGATTATTTCTTGATAGTATGGGATTACATACACTATGCAAAAACACAAGGAATACCAGTAGGACCAGGAAGAGGTTCAGGAGCTGGTTCAATTGTGGCATACGCTATAGAAATAACAGATATAGACCCTATAAAATATGGATTGATTTTTGAAAGATTTCTAAATCCAGAGAGAATAAGCATGCCAGATTTTGATGTGGATTTTTGCTATGAAAGAAGACAAGAAGTAATCGAATATGTTGAAAGAAAATATGGAAAGGACCATGTTTCACAGATTATAACATTTGGAACAATGTCAGCTAGAATGGTAATTAGAGATGTAGGAAGAGTACTGGATGTACCATATGCAGTAGCTGATAAATTGGCGAAGATGATTCCGAATGAATTACATATAACAATAAAAAAAGCTCTTGAGCAAAATAAAGAATTAAAAAATGAATATGAAAGTAATCCGGAAACTAAAAAATTATTAGACATAGCAATGGCTTTAGAAGGTATGCCAAGGCAGGCTTCAACACATGCTTGTGGAATAGTTATTACTAAAGACCCAGTTGTAAGCTATGTGCCATTATATGTTAGAGATGGTATGATTTCTACACAATACATAATGACAACCCTTGAAGAACTAGGTTTATTAAAAATGGACTTTTTGGGGTTAAGAACTTTAACTGTAATACAAGATACAATTGATTTAGTAAAAAAAGACAAAGGAATCGATGTAGAGTTTGATTCTGATATGAATGATCCTAAAGTATTTAAACAATGGCAGGATGGAAATTCGATGGGAATCTTCCAGTTTGAAAGCCAAGGTATGACTAACTTTATGAAAGAGTTAAAACCAGACTGTCTGGAAGATTTAATAGCCGGAGTTTCTTTGTACAGACCTGGACCAATGGACCAAATACCAAGGTATATAGCAAATAAAAAAGATCCAGACAACGCAGTATATACACACCCAGCATTAAAACCAATTCTAAAAGTAACCTATGGTTGTATGGTATACCAAGAACAAGTAATGCAAATAGTACGTGATTTAGCTGGATATTCATTAGGAAGAGCCGACTTAGTACGTCGTGCCATGGGAAAGAAAAAATTAGATGTAATGGCAAAAGAAAGAGAAATATTTATACATGGCCAAGTTGATGAAAATGGCAATGTTGTGGTTCCTGGTTGTGTACGCAATGGAATAGATGAGAAATCTGCTAATAAGATATTTGATGAAATGGCAGAGTTTGCTAAATATGCATTTAATAAATCTCATGCAGCATGTTATGCGGTTGTTTCATACAGAACAGCCTATTTGAAAACATATTATCCACAAGAATTTATGGCAGCTATGTTAAACAGCTTTTTAGGAAATTTGGATAAGATACCAGAATACATAGATGAGTGTAAAAGATTAAAGATAGAAATATTAAAACCGGATATCAACCGTAGTTTTACAAAATTTACAGTAGACAATGGAAAAATTAGATTTGGATTAGGAAGTATAAAGAATGTTGGAGTAGCAGCGGTTGATGCAATTGTACGTAATAGAGAAAAAAATGGAGAATATAAGAGCTTTACTGATTTCTGTGAAAGAATGCAAGAAGAAGCAGTAAATAAAAAGTGCATAGAAAGTTTGACAAAAGCGGGAGCGTTTGATAGTTTTTCAGAAACCAGAAGTACATTAATGGCATCTTTTGAAGATATAATAGATACGATAAATGGTTCATCAAGAAAAAGTATGCAAGGGCAAGTGTCTATGTTTGATATGGGAGGAAATAATGATGATTCAGAAAACGAATTGGAAAAATTAAAATATAATTATACCACCCTTAAAGAATATACAGACCAAGAGCTATTATCCATGGAAAAAGAGATGTTAGGAATATACATATCAGGTCATCCATTAGAAAAATATAGAGAGCAAATATTAAAGCAAGCCAATATAAACACATTACAAATAAAAGAACATAGTGAACTATCACAAATGGAAAATGCAGATATGGAAATGGTGAGCAACCGAGGTACGAATGGAATACTAAAAGATGGACAATTTGTAAAATTTGTGGGAATTATAACTTCGGTAAAGAAAAAATATACAAAAAATAATAAAATAATGGCCTTTGTAACTTTAGAAGATTTATATGGAAGCATAGAAGTAATTATATTTGAAAATTGTTATATGCAATGCTCAAATGAGTTGATAGATGAAAATATAGTTTTGGTAGAAGGCAGGCTAAGCATAAGAGAAGATGAAGAAACTAAAATTGTAGCTAGAGAAATAAAAAAATTATCAGATATAAAAAAACAAATGCTTATGATAGATATTACAAATTTAGATACGAAGAAAAAAGACAGGCTAAGAGGTGCATTAAAGTTTTTTACGGGCGATAAAAATAATATTCAAGTAGAAATAAAAAATGGAGAAAGATTAGATCCAGCAGGAGGTTTATATATAACAAAAGAAATATTGGAAGAGATACAACAAATTGTTGGCGTAGAAAATGCTCAAATACAATAAAGGAGGAAGTAATGAAAAAATCCCTTTTAAAAGATACTGTACGACAAATAAAAAATACATTTAAAAGATTTTTATCAATATTATTGATTGTTTTTTTGGGAGTTGGATTTTTTGCAGGAATAAGAGCTGCAAGTCCAGATATGAAAGATGCAGTAGATACATATTATGATAGCCAAAATATGATGGACTTGGAAGTTATCTCTACTTTAGGATTAACAGAAGACGATATAAAAGCGATAAAAAATATAGATGGTGTAGAAAATGCAGTATTAGCACATAGTTTTGATGCTACAGTGAAAGCAGCGGATAAAGATATTGTTGTAAAAGTAGAATCACTACCAACTGAAATAAATGAATTAAAAATAATTGAAGGCAAGCTACCTGAAGAACAGAATGAATGCGTGGTAGAAGAAAGCTTTTTAATAGGTACTAAATTTAAAATTGGTGACTATATAACAATAAATCCTGAAAAAACACAAACGGATTTCCAATCATCAGAAGAAGAAAAACAGATTGTGAAAAATAGTGACATGAAGATTGTGGGAACTGTTGAATCTCCAGAGTATATATCAAGAACAAGAGGAACAAGCAAATTAGGGGCAGGAACAATAAATTATTATATGTTTATTCCAGAGGAAAATATAGATATGGAAGCCTACACGATAGCATATATCACAGTAAAAGGTGCAAAAGAGTTAGAAACATATAATAAAGATTATCAGGATTTGGTAGATAATGTTTCAAACAAAATAGAATGGATTTCAGAGGAGAGAAAGCAAGCAAGATACCAAGAAATTGTAGACGAAGCAGAAGAAAAATTAGATAGTGCTCAAAATGAGTACGATACACAGAAAAAACAGGCAGAAGATGAAATAAATCAAGCTCAAGAACAGCTTGAAGAGGCAAAAAATAAAGTAGAGAGTGGCAAGACTGAATTAGAAAAAAGCAAAAAAAGTTCTAAAAGTGAATTTGAAAAAGCAGAAGCAAATTTAACATCAGGAGAAGAACAACTAAGAAAAGCCAAGGAAGAATACGAAAGTAAAAAAGATGAAGCAAATAAACAAATAGAAGAAGCGGAACAAAAAATAAAACGATTAAAAGAGATTCAAGAAAATTATACAACATTGAAAGATCAAGCTACAAAGTTGGAAGAAAGTATTTCTGGAATAAATAAAACATTAGAGCAGTTAAAACAAGATGAAACAACTAATGCAGTAAAAATAGCAGAATTAGAAAAACAAAAAGTAGAATTGAACGCAGACTTAGAAAAAGTAAATGCATCAATTTCTATGATAGAGAATAGCTGCACACAGCAAGGCTTCGAGGTTGATGGAATAAGTGCGATGGTGGCAAGCATAGAAAGCCAGGTACAGTATGCAAGAAATCAACTAAATGATGCTGAAACTAAAATAAAAAATACAGAAAATGAATTGGCTCAAGGAAGGGAAAAATTAAAATCCTCAAGAAATGAAGTAAATAAGAAACTAGCAACAGCTCAAGCAGAGCTGGAGCAAGCAGAAGCCGAGATTAACGAAAATGAAAATAAGTTAAACGATGCAAAGAAGGAAATGGAAGAAAAGCTGGAGGATGCACAACAAAAATTAAATGACGCAAAATTGCAGATAGAGAAAATAGAAAAGCCAAAATGGTATATATTGGATAGAAATTCAAATTACGGATATGCAGAATATATACAAGACACAGATAGAATTGGCAATCTTGCAAAAGTATTCCCATTAGTATTTTTCCTAGTTGCTGCGTTAATTAGCTTAACTTCAATGTCAAGAATGATAGAAGAGCAAAGAGTTCAAATTGGAACATTAAAAGCTTTGGGATATAATAAATTAAACATATCTATGAAATATATAATCTATGCACTACTGGCAACTATTATTGGCGGGGTTTTGGGAATGATAGTAGGATTCAAAATGTTGCCACAAATAATATATAGTATGTATGCAATGATGTATACACTTCCTGGAATAGATTGCAAATTTCAGATAGATATAGGAGTGCTAGGCTTATTTGCAGCATTGGCATGCACACTTGGAGCTACGATGTATACCTGTATTAAAGAACTATCAGAAAAACCAGCAACATTAATGCTTCCTAGGGCTCCAAAGCCAGGAAAGAGAATTTTATTAGAAAGAATAAAATTTGTATGGAACAAAATGAAATTTACGCAAAAAGTTACGGCAAGAAATATATTTAGATATAAAAAGAAATTTCTAATGACAATAGTTGGGGTGGCTGGCTGTACAGCATTAATAATTACAGGTTTTGGAATAAGAGATGCAGTTAGCAAAATGATTCCATCACAATATGGTGAAATATTTAAATATGATTCAATAGTTTCTTTGAAAAATGATATATCTAACAAACAGATAGAAGAGGAACTGAATAAAATACAAGAATTAAATAATATTGATAATACAATTAGCTGTTATATGAAAACCGTTGAAATAACAAACATAAAGAATTCACAAACTCTAAATTTGGTAGTTTTTAAAGAAAACCAAGATTTTTCAGAGTTTGTAACTTTGAAATCAAGAAGCGGAAAAGAAAACTATAAATTGCAAAATGATTCAGTAATAATATCAGAAAAAATAGCATCGACTTTGAAAATAAAAGTAGGCGACACTATAACTATAAAAAATACTGATGATATAGAAAAGAATATTAAAGTAGGAGCTATAACAGAAAATTATTTATATCACTACATATACATGACAGATGGATTATTTAATGAATTGTATGGAGAGAATGCATATAAGCCAAATACAATACTAATAAAAGAAAATACAGCAATATCAGAAAATGATGAAGAAGAAATTGGTAGACAAATATTAAGTGATACAGAAAAAGTATCAGGTGTTACATTCTTATCAAAAACTAAAGACATATTCGGTGATGTAATGGATAAAATGCAATTAGTGGTATATATACTAATTATTGCAGCGGGATTATTAGCATTTGCAGTATTATATAATTTATCAAATGTTAATATAAGTGAAAGAGTAAGAGAATTAGCTACAATAAAAGTGTTAGGATTTTACGATAAAGAAGTATTTGATTACGTAATAAAAGAAACAAGAATTTTAACTGCTATAGGTATACTATTAGGTATGCTAGGAGGATATTTCTTAACAATGTATATTATAAAAACTTGTGAGTTAGATATGCTAATGTTTGATAAAAGAATAGGAATTATGAGCTTCGTGTATGGAATTATAATAACAGTGGTATTTGCAGAAATAGTTAATATTGCGGTAAATAGAACTCTAAAGAAAATAAACATGGCTGATTCGTTAAAAAGTGTAGACTAAGGAGGAAAAATGGCATATATAGAATTTAATAATGTGGTAAAAGAATATGATGTGGGCGAAAATAAGATTAGAGCATTAGATGGAGCAAACTTTTCTATAGATAAAGGTGAATTGGTAGTAATAGTAGGACCAAGTGGGGCTGGAAAAACAACTGCACTTAACGTATTAGGAGGCATGGATAGTGTAACATCTGGCGAAGTTTTAATAGATAACCAGCGCGTAGATACTTATTCAGAAAAACAATTGACATACTATAGAAGAGAAGACATAGGATTTGTTTTTCAATTTTACAATTTAATTCAAAATTTAACAGCAATAGAAAATGTAGAGCTTGCAACTCAAATTTGTAAAAAGCCACTTGACCCGAATGTAACAATGGAAAAAGTAGGATTGAAAAATAGGAAAAATAATTTTCCGTCACAATTATCTGGAGGAGAACAACAAAGGGTTGCAATTGCTAGGGCGATTGCAAAAAATCCAAAGATATTATTGTGTGATGAGCCAACAGGAGCATTAGATTATAATACTGGTAAACAAATATTAAAACTACTACAGGATACTTGCAGAAAAGAAAAAATGACGGTAATAATAATAACACACAACAGTGCAATAGCGCCAATGGCAGATAAAGTAATACATTTTAAAAATGGAAAAGCAGAAAATATAAAAATAAATCAAAATCAAATATCAGTAGATGAAATTGAATGGTAGAAAATATGGAGTAAAAAATGAATAATGAAAACAATTTAGAAAAGTTAACTAAGGAAGAAATTGCAGTCCTAGTGGAATCTGGAGGATTATTTGACATGCTACAGGTTATAGATGAGATTTATCCTAGAGGTGCTAATAAAATGAAAAGAAATTTAATTAACGGTTTTATTGAAGAATATGCACCAAGAACAGATTTATCAAAAGAAGAACTTTCAGATTATGTGCTGCACATAATAGACAGGACTCAGAAAAATTTAGATAGAATAAACAAAAAAACTAGAGGCAAAAGAAAAAATAGGAATAAAGAAGAAAAGGATAAAGATGAGAAATAGAAGAGATATAAGAACAAAAAAAGAAGTTAAAAGTAGAAAATTTTATATAATTACTGCAATTTTAATAATTAGTATTATTTTATTATCTATCACGAGATACCTAGAAAATGTACAAAATAAAGAAAAGAGTAGAAAGCAAAGGGAAGAACTGTTAAAACAAACTCAAAGCATATTTTCTGAATTAGATAAGACAATAGAGAATACTAATAATGAGATAGATAAAGTTGTGAATATTAGTGCTGTAGGAGATATTTTGTGCAACGAAGAGCTACTTAAGGATGCTAAAAAAGATGAAAACTACGACTTTTCAAATATGTTTTCAGAAGTTGCAAAGTATACAAAAGAATCAGATATGGCAATAGGCACATTTGAGAGTAATATAGTGGATGGTGAAAACTATTCTGGAATAGGAAAATACAATAGCCCTAATGAATTTTTAAAGGCTATAAAAAATACTGGAATAAATATTTTATCAGTATCTCACAATCACTCTTTGGATTATGGAGTAGCAGGATTAAATGAAACTGTAGAAAAGATTCATAATGAGGAAATAAGTGTAACTGGAATAAAAAATAATACAGAAAATGAGAATTCGATATTTACGGGAAATATAAAAGAAATTAATGGAGTGAAAATAGCAGTATTATCATACACATATGGCTTAAGTAATGAAAGTGAATTAACTGAGGAAGAAAAAGCGTATGCAAACTTATACGAAGAAGAAAAAGTAAAGTATGATATAGAGTATGCAAAAGAAAAATCAAATTTTATTATTGTAATAATGCATTGGGGAGAAGTTAATAATAGCTCAATAAGCCGATGGCAGATAGATATTAAAAATTATCTAATAGATAATGGTGTTGATATGATTTTAGGGTCTCATCCATCAATTATAGAACCGATGGAAGTGGTTAAAAATTCAGATGGTAAGAATGTTTTAGTAGCATATTCTCTAGGAAATTATATATCATCATTAACTTATTCTAATGCTGATGTAGAACTTATATTAAATATACAAATTTTGAAAAAATCTGGTGAAGAAAAAGCAGTATTAAGAAAGGTTGATTATACACCGATTTATTTACTAGATAATGGGAAAGACGCAGAAAATAGGTTTGAATTAAAAGATATGAAAAAGTTAGCGTTAGACTATTTAGATGGTGATACAAGTAAAATAAATAGGCAAAAATATAATAGTATAGTACAAAAAATAGAATGGTTAAATAAAGTTGTAAATAATCAAGAAGGGGAATGAAATATATGAAAGTAGGATTTATCTCTCTAGGTTGCAGCAAGAACTTAGTAGATACAGAAATGATGATAGGATTATTCAGAGACAAGAATTATGAAATAGTAAGTGATCCTAAAATAGCGGAAGTTATAGTAATAAATACATGTGGTTTTATAGAATCGGCAAAGCAAGAAGCAATAAACACAATATTGGAGATGGCACAATATAAAAACCCTAAGATTGGAAATTGTAAAAAATTAATTGTAACAGGTTGTTTAGTACAAAGATACAAGGAAGATTTAGAAAAGACTATGCCAGAAGTGGATATGTTTTTAAGATATAGCGATTATGCTGAAGAAAAAGGAAATTCTGATAAAGTATTTGCAGATGTTTTTTCTGAATTAGAAGGTACCAAAAAAGAAAATGAAGAAAAATTACAATTCACAAATAGAATTATAACAACAGGAGATTGCTATGCCTATATCAGAATAGCAGAAGGTTGTGATAATAGATGCACATATTGTGAAATTCCATCAATAAGAGGAAACTTTGTTAGTAGAAAGATAGAAGATATAATAGAGGAAGCAGAAAAAATTGCAGAATCTGGAAGGCATGAGATTATATTAATAGCACAAGATACATCAAAATATGGACAAGATATCTATGGAAAGCCAAGTCTTGCCAAGCTATTAAAAGAATTATGCAAGATAGATGGAATAAAATGGATAAGATTTTTATATGCTTATCCAGAGACAATAACAGATGAATTAATAAAAGTGGTAAAGGAAAATGAAAAAATATGTAAGTATTTTGATATTCCAATTCAACATATATCAAATAAAATTTTAAAAAGAATGAATAGACATACTACATCAGAAGACATTAAAAGAGTAATAACAAAATTAAGAAAAGAAATTCCAGAAGTTATAATAAGAACAACTGTAATGGTTGGATTTCCAGGTGAAACGAAAGAAGATTTTGATGAGCTGTATGAATTTGTAAAAGAAGAGAAGTTTGATAGATTAGGAACATTCATGTATTCGAAAGAAGAAAACACTCCTGCAGCTACTATGGGGAGCCAAATTCATTTTATGACTAAAAAAAGTAGGTACAATAAAATAATGAATTTACAGCAGCAAATATCAAAAGAACAAGAAGAGAAAAATCTTGGCAGAGAAATCAAAATTTTGATAGAAAATATCTCAGAAGATGGTGCTTACCTAATAGGAAGAAGCTATATGGAAGTTCCAGATATAGATGGATTGGTATATGTAAAGAACAGTGAAAATATTGAGTTAAATAAGATAAAAGGAAAATACATAGATTGCAAAGTAGTTGATACAAAAGAATATGATTTAATATGTGAAGAAATATAGAGAAGAATAATAACAGTTGTTGAATAATACTTGACTTTAAGGTGATATTATAATATAAAGTATAAAGAATTTATAAGTGGAGGTAAATAAAATGGAATTAAAAGGTTCAAAGACAGAAAAAAATTTAATGGAGGCATTTGCAGGTGAATCACAAGCAAGAAATAAATACACATATTTTGCAAGTGTAGCAAAAAAGGAAGGATATGAGCAAATTGCAGCGCTATTCTTAGAAACAGCAGAGAATGAAAAAGAGCATGCAAAAATTCATTTCAAATATTTAAATGGTATAGGTAACACAATGCAAAATTTAGCAGATGCAGCAGCTGGTGAAAACTATGAATGGACAGATATGTATGATAGAATGGCAAAAGAAGCAGATGAAGAAGGATTTACAGAAATAGCAGCAAAATTTAGAGGAATAGCAGCAATAGAAAAAGAACATGAAGAAAGATATAGAAAACTATTAGAAAATGTACAAAATGGAGAAGTATTTAAGAAAGGCAGCATAACAATATGGAAATGTAGAAACTGCGGCCATATAGTAGTAGGAACAGAAGCACCAAAAGTATGCCCTGTCTGCAATCATCCACAATCATATTTTGAAGTAAAAGCAGAAAACTATTAATCGGAGGAAATTTAAAAATGGAAAAAACAAGAGGATTCGAAGTGGCAAAAGGATTCGAAGATAAGCAAATAAATTTACCAATTAGAAAAACAAAATATTCAGCAGGGTATGATATAGAAGCAGCAGAAGATACAGTTGTTCCAGCTTTTAAGCCAGGAATTGCACCAACTTTAGTAAAAACAGGAATAAAAGCATACATGCAAGATGATGAAATGCTATGCTTATATAATAGAAGCTCAAACCCAAAGAAAAAAGGTTTAATATTGGCTAATAGTGTTGGAATAGTAGATAAAGATTATTATGGCAATGATGATAATGATGGACATATAATGTTTGCTTTCTATAATATAAATCCAACAGACACCATAATAAAAAAAGGTGACTGTATAGGACAAGCAATATTTGAGAAGTTTTTAATATCAGATGATGACACTGCAGAAGGCGCAAGAGTAGGCGGTTTTGGCTCTACTAGCAAGTAAAAAACATGTGGAATTTTGTAGCAGAAAACATAGAAAAACGAGTATGAAAAATGATAAAAAATGGTAAGGTTCCTTTTGACTTTTACCATTTTTTATGTTATAATAAGGACGTGGTAAAAAGAGATTTATATAACCTTTATAAAACCTATTATACATTTTGAAAGGAGAATTACATATGTTTAATGTAGGAGATAAAATAGTATATCCAATGCATGGAGCAGGAACGATAGATGCTATAGAGCAAAAAGATATTTTAGGAGAAAAGCAGGATTATTATATAATAAAAATGCCTGGAGAAGTAAAGGTTATGGTACCTATTGCAAAGGCTTCTCAAATAGGAGTTAGAAACATAATTAATAAAGAAGAAGCAGAAAAAGTATTAGAAGTATTAGAAGCAGATGAAACAGAGATGTCAAACAATTGGAATAAAAGATATCAAGGTAATATGCTAAAAATGAAAAGTGGTAGTGTATACGAAATAGCTGATGTTGTTAGAAATTTAAGCTATAAGCAAAAAGAAAAAGGCTTGTCAACAGGTGAGAAGAAAATGCTTAATAATGCTAAGCAAATATTAATAAGTGAATTAGTACTAGCTGAGCATGCAACAGAGCCAGAAGTAGAAAAATTAATTGAAAATAAAATAAATTTATCATTTGAAGAACATAAAATGGCAAATGGAACAAATTCAGAAGGCAACAACATAGTAAGTAAATTTATTCCATTTAATAACGTAGGAGAAGATAATAATTAAGTATAAAAGCTTGATTATTGTGGAAATAAACAAAAAATTAACGGCAAATCTATTCCGTTAATTTTTTTTCTTATCCTATATTTACATAAAAATTTGTCATATATGTATAGTAAGAAGGATTTATAATGTTTATGTCGAATATATACTAGTATAGAGGAAGGTAGCCAAAAAATGGTGAGATATAGTGATGAATTATTAGAAGAAATAAAAAGTAAGAACGATATAATAGATATAATATCAGAATATGTAACATTAAAAAGAAGTGGAAGAAGTTTCTTTGGTCTATGTCCTTTTCACAAAGAAAAATCACCTTCTTTTTCTGTGTCACCAGATAAGCAAATTTTTCATTGCTTTGGCTGTGGCGTTGGTGGAGATGTATTTCGTTTTATAAGCAAAATAGAAAATGTGAATTTTAAAGAAGCAGTTGAACTTTTGGCTAACAGAGCGAATGTACAATTGCCAATATTAGAAAATTCTGGTGATGAAAAATTAGCAATGCTGAAAGATAAAGTGTATAAAGTTAATGAGTGTGCGGCATTATTTTATCATCAAAATTTATATACTCCCATAGCCAAACCGGGGCAGGAATACGTAAAAAAAAGGCATCTAGATAATAAAACATTAAAAACATTTATGATTGGCTATTCAGGTAGATTTGATGAGCTGTATAAAGAGTTGAGAAAACAGGGGTTTCAAGATGAAGAGATACTAGCATCAGATTTAGTAAATAAGAATAGTGATGGAAGATACATAGATAGATATAGAAATAGATTAATGTTCCCGATATTTGATGTGAGAAATAAAGTAATTGGCTTTGGAGGAAGAGTTTTAGATGATAGCAAGCCTAAATATATAAATTCACCAGAGAACATTGTTTATAGTAAAGGAAGAAATTTATTTGCTATGAATATTGTAAAGCCGCAAAGGCCTAAAACAATAATAATGGTTGAAGGTTATATGGATGCAATTTCTTTACATCAAAGAGGAATAAATAATGCAGTAGCATCTCTTGGTACAGCGTTAACAGAAGCCCAAGGAAGATTGCTAAGAAGAAGTTGTGAAAAGGTAATAATAGGGTATGATGCAGATGGCGCTGGGCAAGCGGCAACACTTAGAGGATTGGAAATATTAAATAATTTAGGATGTGACATAAGAATATTACAAATAGAAGGAGCAAAAGATCCAGACGAATTTGTGGTTAAATATGGACCAGAGAAATTTCAAAAATATGTAGATAAAGCTATATCGTTAGTGGAATTTAAAGTTAAAATGTTAAAGAAAGAATTGAATTTAGAAGTTGTAAACGACAAAATAAAATTCTTGAATGAAGTTGCAAAAATACTTTCAAAAGTTGAAAATAACATGGAAAGAGAAGTGTACATAGACAAAATTTCAAGTGAATATATGGTTTCAAAAGAAGCAATATATTCAGAAATAAATAAATTGCTATATGCAAACAATAAAGCTGAAAAGAAATTAGAAAAGCCGATCCAAACTTTACAAGTTAAGCATGAAGAAGAAGAAACTGTTGTTGATGAAAAAACTCAGAGAAAAGAACAATTAATAATATATTTATTGATAAATAATTATGAAAAAGTTTATCCAATATTTAAGAAAATAATAACAATTGATTTGTTAAAAGTGAATAAAAATAGAGAGATAGTCTCAAAATTATATGAAGAATGTGAAAAAGGAAATGTAAATATAGAAAATGCTGTTAATTGGTTTGAAGATGAAAACGTAATAAATTATTTATCAGGAATAATGGCGGCAGATTTTGAAATAACAGATTTGGATAAGAGCATAGAAGACATAGTAAAATCATATGAAAAAGAAAAATTAGTAATAGAAAGAAATCAATTATTAAAAAACATAGAGAATGCAAAACAAAGCCCAAAAGAAGAAATTGCAGAATTGGAAAAGAAATTGAATGATGTAATTATAAAGTTAGCTAAAATAAAATAGGAGGGAATTCTAAAAATGAGTGAAAAGAAAAAGGAAGATAAGATATCAATAGAAGGAGAAAAAGTAAACGAGATAATAAAAAAAGCAAAAGCTAAAGGAAAAATGACTTATGGAGAGTTGGCTTCAGAGTTAAATGATGCTAATCCAGAGCAAATAGATAAAATATTTGATGCTTTTGAAGATATGGGTGTAAGTGTAGAAAAAGACGATTTAGATATAGAAGAGCCAGATATTGAAGATTTAGAGGCTGTTGAAGATATAAAATTAGAAGATATAGATTTAAATAATATAGACGGTGTAAACATAGATGATCCAGTTAGAATGTATTTGAGAGAAATAGGTAGAATTCCTTTATTGAGCTATGAAGAAGAAACTGCGTTAGCACAAAGAATTTTGGATGGTGATGAAGAAGCTAAGCAAAAATTAGCAGAATCAAACCTTAGATTAGTTGTAAGTATAGCAAAAAAATATGTTGGAAGAGGCATGTTATTCTTAGATTTAATCCAAGAAGGTAATATGGGATTAATAAAAGCAGTAGAAAAATTTGATTATACAAAAGGATACAAATTTAGTACTTATGCAACATGGTGGATAAGACAAGCTATTACAAGAGCTATAGCAGATCAAGCAAGAACTATAAGAATTCCGGTTCATATGGTAGAAACAATAAATAAATTAATACGTACATCAAGACATTTGCTACAACAATTAGGAAGAGAACCATCTCCAGAGGAGATTGCAAAGGAAATGGAGATACCTGTTGAGAAAGTAATTGAAATTCAAAAAATAGCACAAGATCCAGTTTCTTTAGAAACTCCAGTAGGAGAAGAAGATGATAGCCATCTTGGAGATTTTATACAAGATGATGATTCATTAGCTCCACAAGATGCTGCTGCATATACATTACTAAGAGAACAATTGGAAGAAATAATGAAAACTTTAACTCCTAGAGAAGCAAAGGTTTTGAAACTAAGATTTGGATTGGAAGATGGCAAAGCGAGAACGCTAGAAGAGGTAGGAAGAGAATTTAAAGTAACAAGAGAAAGAATAAGACAAATAGAAGCAAAAGCTTTAAGAAAATTAAGGCATCCAAGTAGAAGTAAGAAACTAAGAGATTATATGGGATAATGCTAGAAAGATTACAAATTGTAACACAATTGTAATAAAACAACTAAAAAGCCTGAAACCGTTGAAAACACTAGAAAGAATGTCTACGACATAAGAAACCATATTTTGACAATTATTCCTTTAAATGGTATAATGAAGCCATCTTAAAGGAGTGAGGAACAAATATGATTTACCCAAACGATATTACAAGTTTAAAGTCTGACATTGGCGAAAAAATAGGACAAAAAGTAATAGTGAAAGGAACTTTAGGAAGAAATAAACCTTTTGAAAAAGAGGCAACATTAGAAAAAGTATATCCAAGTATTTTTATAGTAAAGTATGATGAAAACGAGAGAAATGTTACTTATAGTTATACGGATATTTTAACGAGAACAGTAGAGTTACAGGTGTTTAATGGTGAAACTTATAATCCAATTTTACCACCAGAAAACTCAGAGAAAAAAAGAAAGAAAGAATATGATATTGGTTAATTAAATATATAAAATTCCTTGAAAAAGGAATTTTTTTTTATACTTGTAATATACATTAAATATGAAAAATTAAAAAGCGTAATAAATATGCTTAAAGGAAAGGAATGAAAAGTATGAGTATAAAAACGTCTAAAGAGAATATATGTGTAAACCAAATTATAGGACAAAAAGAAGAAATTATTAGAGTAGAAGGCGATGAAATTGTACCGGATATAAAACCAGATGTTTTAAGCATTGTATCAAGTACTGGTACAGTTTGTATATACAAAAAGGAAATACAAGATGGAAAAGTGCGTTTTGATGGAAGTATTTATATATATACAATATATATGGCAGATGATGAGACTTCAAGTATAAGAAGTATAAATTCTAGTTTGGATTTTAGTAAAACAATAGAGGTAAGCAACATTACACAAGATATGCAATTAGAAGATTATTGCCAAATACAATCAATAGATTGCAAAATACTAAATGGAAGAAAAATCAATTTAGAAGTTAGTATGAAAATGCAAGTGAAAGTATACTCGAATAATAATGTTGAAATAATAAATGACATTGCAGAAATAAACGATATACAGAAGCTTGAAAAAAGTTATACTATAAATTCACTACTGGGAAGTGGTAGTACAAAGGTAATTGCTAAAGATACAGTAAATATAAATCAAGAAGATAATTTATCTGAAATTATAAAGGTTAAAGTGGATATAAAAAATAAAGAAACAAAAATAAGTTATAATAAAATATTAGCAAAGGCAGATAATGTTGTAAATATTTTATATTTAACAGAAGATAATAGAATAGGTACTGTGTCTGCAGTTATTCCAGTTATGGGATTTATAGACATGCAGAATATAAATGAACAAAATTTGTGCGATGTGTCATATGAATTAAGAAATATAGCGATAAAACCTAATAATGTTGATGAACACTCTATATACATAGAATCGGAGATAGAAATTACGGGATTAGTATATGAAAATAAAGAAATGAGGATTATACAAGACTTGTACAGTCCATCAACAGAGTTGGAGTGCAAACAGAAAAAAATAAAAGTTATGCAAAATAAGAGAAGCATAAAGCAAATATGCAATATAAGAAAACAGGAAATGATTCAAGAAATAGGAAAAAATAAAATATATGATGTTGATGTAAGACCAGTAATCATAAATACACAAACAATAAATGGAAGAGTTTCATACGAGGGTGAATTGAATTTACGAATATTGTTTGCAAATGAAAATAATACTCAACTTCAGCGCAAAGATATTGTTGAACCATTTACATTTAATATAGCAGATGAACAAGTTACAGTAAACACATCTATAGAAACATATATGGAAGTGAAAATGCAAGACTTTATAGTGATGCCAGATGAAAGCATTGATATGAAGATTGATCTGGAATTTAATTTAAGTATATCTAATACGGAAGATTTAAATATAATAGATGAAATTAATAATGTAGAAAATAGAAACAGAGAAAAATATAGCATAGTGATATATTATACAAGGAAAGGCGATACTTTATGGAAGATAGCTAAGAGATTTGGAAGTACGATGGATGACATTATAAGAGTTAATAAGATAGAAAATCCAGATGTTATTTTACCAGGACAGCAATTATTTATTCCAAGATAGAGTTATTGGAGATTTAAATGAAAATTGAAGATGGATACACTAAAATATATTCAAGACCACGAATTAAATTTAATAATAAAGCTAAATTAGATATTATACAAAAGGTGTTTTTTATTTCTATTATAGCTGTTATAACTGCAACAATTATAATAAAGTCAATCAATCCGATTGTGGATACATTATGCTTAGATGCTGCTAAAAATATAGCAACTAAAATATCAAATGAGGAAGCTACTGCAATAATGGAAAAGTATAAATATGAGGACCTTGTTACAATTACCAAAGATGGCAATAATGATGTGGTTATGATACAAGCAAATGTGAATTCAATAAATGCAATAATTTCAGATATTCCAATACATATATTAGAAAAATTAGAAGAAAATGATAATAGTAGCATAAAAATAAGATTGGGAAGTATATTTGGAATAAAGATGTTATCTGGATATGGACCAAAAATAAATGCCAAAATAGCAAATACAGGGAATGTGGAAACAGATTTGAAATCTGATTTTACCTCACAAGGGATAAACCAAACTTTACACAGAATTTATTTAGAATTAAATATGGATGTAAATATATTAACACCATATCATATAGTAAATTCTAGAATCACGAATCAAGTATTAATAGCAGAATCTATAATTGTGGGTAATGTACCAAGTGCATATTACAATTTAAATTCTACAAACCCGAGTGATACAATAAGTGTAATAAATTAAAAAATAGAACCCAATTTCTTGGGTTCTAAAAATATTATCTCTTTGAGAATTGTGGTGCTTTTCTAGCTTTTTTAAGACCATATTTCTTTCTTTCTTTCATACGTGGATCTCTTGTTAAGAATCCGTTTGATTTTAAAGCTGGTCTGTATTCTTCTCTATTAGCTTCATTTAAAGCTCTTGCTATACCATGACGGATAGCTCCTGCTTGACCTGAAAATCCGCCACCTTTTACTGTACAAATAACATCAAATTTATCAGCTGTATTTGTAACTGTTAAAGGTTGTTTTACTATAACTTTTAATGTTTCTTCTCCAAAATATTCATTTAAATCTTTACCGTTAACAGTAATATTACCTTTACCACTAACTATTCTAACTCTAGCGATTGAACTTTTTCTTCTACCTGTGCCATTAAATACTACTTGTTCTTTTTTTGCTCTAGGCATTTCTTATTCCTCCTATAATCTAAAAATTCCAAATTTCTGGTTTTTGAGCAATATTTTCATGCTCGCTGCCTGCATATACTCTTAATTTTTTAGCCATTTGTCTTCCTAAGCTATTGTGAGGAAGCATACCTGTTACAGCTAATGTCATCATTTTTTCTGGTTTGTTTTCTAACATAACTTTAGCAGAAGTTTCTTTCATTCCACCAATGTAACCAGAATGATGTCTGTACATTTTTTGGTTCAATTTATTTCCTGTTAAAATAACTTTTTCACAATTTATGATAATAACGTGATCACCTGCATCCATATTAGGAGTATAAGTAGGTTTATGTTTTCCTCTTAATAATTTTGCTGCTTCTGCTGCAACTCTTCCTAATGGTTTATTTGCGGCATCAATTATATACCATTTTCTTTCAATTTCACTTTTCTTTATACTATATGTTGTATTATTCATGGTAAAAAATACCCTCCATTCAAATAATTTATATATATGAAACAATTTAATAAATAACTACCGGGGAGAAGCTATTCATATCTTGTCATATTCACTAAATGCTCTACTATTTTATTATAAAAATTTAAAAAAGTCAAGTAAAAAACGAAAAAGTATTGACAATATATTTTTTTTAGTGTATTATAATTATTGTTAAAGAAGCAATCCGTGCTCACCTTAGCAGATAGCAAAAGGTTATTGATAAAAATTTAATATAATAAATTATATATTTTTTATTGTACGGATTGGCTTTAGAAGTCAATCTTATTTTTATGGAGGTGTTTTAATATAAAACAAGAGTTACTAATTAATGAAAAAATTAGAGCGAACAAAGTTCAAGTTATAGGAGCAAATGGAGAAAAGCTAGGAATCCTTTCATTGTATGAAGCTTTAGATAAAGCAGCTGATGAAAAATTGGATTTAGTATTGGTATCGCCAAATGCAGAACCACCAGTTTGTAAATTAATGAATTATGGAAAATATAAATTTGAACAAGCTAAGAAAGAAAAAGAATCTAAGAAAAATCAAAAAACTTTTGAAATAAAAGAAATTAGAATTACACCAAATATAGAAAAACACGATTTTGAATTTAAAGCAAAAAATGCAAGGAAGTTTCTAGAAGATGGTAATAAAGTAAAAATTACAGTTAGATTTAGAGGAAGAGAATTAAATTATGTAAAAGCTGGAGAAGCCAATCTAAATCAATTTTCAGAAGCATTAGCTGATATAGCTGTAGTTGAGAAAAAACCATTATTAGAAGGAAAAAATATGTTTATTATATTGGCTAAAAAAACTGAAAAATAAATAGTCAATTGTTATAAATTTAATTATCTTTAAGGAGGAGTAAACTATGCCAAAGTTAAAAACAAATAAAGCTGCAAAGAAAAGATATGATTATACAGCTACAGGTAAAGTAAAAAGAACAAAATCAAACAGAAGACATTTATTAGCAAATAAAACTTCAAGAGCTAAATCAAGAGGAAAAATCCAAGATGCTTACGCAGATAAAACATGTGAAGCAGGAATTAAAAAATTACTACCATATGGTAACAAATAAAGGAAGGTGAATAGAGAATGGCAAGAGTAAAAACAGCAATAATAACACGTAAAAAACACAATAAAATATTAAAAAGAGCAAAAGGATATTATGGAGCAAAGCATTATAGATTTAGAATGGCTAAACAAGCTGTTATGAAATCTGGAGCATATGCATATGTAGGAAGAAAAGATAAAAAATCTAACTTCAGAAAATTATGGATAGCAAGAATAAATGCTGCAGCAAGAATGAATGGAATGACTTACAGCAACTTAGTTAACGGATTAAAGAAGGCTAATGTAGTTATAAACAGAAAAATGTTAGCAGAAATGGCAGTTTCAGATCCAGTTGCTTTTGCAAAAGTTGTAGAGATTGCTAAAAAATCAAAATAAGATAAATAAAATTGTAGAATTCATATGAGTACTACAATTTTTTTATTTATATCAAAAAAGGAGAGAAAAATGGAGAATTGGTTAGAAAGAGAAGAATTATTAATAGGCAAAGAAAATGTGGAAAAAATAAATAATACGAAAGTAGCGATATTTGGTTGCGGAGGAGTTGGCTCGTATGCAGTAGAAGCATTGGCAAGAGCTGGAATCGGCAACTTTGTATTAGTTGATAAAGATGTAGTTGATTTAACAAATATAAATAGACAATTAATTGCAGATACTACAACTGTTGGACGTACTAAAGTGGAAGTTGAGAAAGAAAGAATATTAAAAATAAATCCAAAAGCTAGTGTGAAAATATATAAAGAATTTTATACTGAAAATAATAGAAATGAATTAGTACAAAATGATTACGATTATATAGTAGATGCAATAGATTCAGTGTCTTCTAAAGTTGCACTTATACAGACAGCACACGAAAAAGATATAAATATAATATCAGCAATGGGAATGGGAAATAAATTGAATCCTACTATGATAAATGTTGCAGATATTAGTAAGACTGAAGTTTGTCCACTAGCAAAAGTAATGAGAAAAAAATTAAAACAGCTAGGAATATTACATACAAAGGTGGTTTATTCAAAAGAATTGCCAACAAGAGCAGATAAAAGTGAAGAGAACAAGAGAACAACAGCTAGTATAAGCTTTATGCCTTCAGTAGCAGGATTAATAATAGCAAGTGAAATAATAAAAGATGTTATTAATAAATAAAATTGCATAATTTCATAAAAAAAGGAAATGCTAATTCTGAAAATGAAAATTTGGAGGTAAAAGACAAATGGAAAAACATTTAATGATAACAGGGTCTTCAAAAGTTTCGTGGAAAGATGCAGTTATTCAAACAATAGCTGAAGCATCAAGAACTTTGGACTACTTAACAGGAATTAGCATTTTAAACCAGAGAGCAAAAATAAATGAGAATAGGATAGTTGAATACTATGTTGATGTAGATTTAACTTTCATGATTGATAGAGAAAGGGAGTAAAGAAAAGTTATGGAAAAGATTAATACACCTAAAGAATACAGCGACTATGTGGATAAGAAATCTCCTAACTCACCAATCTTAAAAAACTGTTTTAATGCTTTCTGGGTAGGAGGATTAATTTGTTCAATTGGACAAATTATTATGGATTTTTGTATGTATAAAGGTATGGATAATACACTTGCCTCAACAGTTGTTTCTATATCTTTAATAGCAGTTTCTGCAATATTAACTGGATTAAATGTATTCAATAGAATTGGAAAATTTGCAGGTGCAGGTTCTTTAGTACCAATTACAGGTTTTGCAAATTCGATTGTTTCGCCAGCTATAGAATACAAATCAGAAGGTTATATTATGGGTGTTGGCGGAAAGATGTTTACAGTTGCAGGACCAGTTTTAGTTTTTGGTATCTCTACATCTGTAATTATAGGAATCATTGCATCTATATTTTAAATTAATGGAGGTTTTAACGTGAAGAAAATAGGTAAACAAACTATAAGTTTTGATGAACCACCGATAATTGTAGAAACTGCATCAATAGTAGGACCAAAGGAATCAGATGGCCCTCTAGCTAAATATTTTGATAAATGTTTGGAAGATGAATTTTGGGGAGAAAAAACATGGGAAAAAGCAGAAAGTAAAATAATAAAAGAAACAGTAAATTTGGCTATTTCAAAAGCAAATTTAGCTAATGCAGATATAGATTACTGCTTTGCAGGGGATTTATTAAATCAATGCCTTTCTTGTGATTTTGGATTAAGAGAAACTAATATACCTTATTTTGGAATATTTGGAGCATGCTCTACATTTGTGGAAGGAATGTGTTTAGGGTCTGTATTTATAGGAGGAAAAGCTGCAAACAATGTGGTGTGTGCGACTTCAAGCCACTTTTGTAGTGCTGAAAAGCAATTTAGATTTCCTTTAGAGTTAGGAACACAAAGACCGCCAACAGCACAATGGACAGTCACAGGAGCTGGAGCTGCAGTACTATCTTCAAATGGTGAAGGACCTAAAATAACTAATATAACGCCAGGAAAAATTGTAGATATGGGGATAAAGGATGCAAACAATATGGGTGCAGCAATGGCACCAGCAGCATTAGACACTTTAACAGCTCATTTGCAGGATACTGGAAGAAAGCCAAGCTATTATGATGCAATAATAACTGGTGATTTAGGGCATGTAGGTAAGGAAATATTAGCAGAGATGGCCGAAAGTAAAGGGTACAATATAAATTCTAATTATAATGACTGTGGAGTATTGATGTTTGATAAAGAAAAACAGGATACTCATTCGGGAGGAAGTGGATGTGCGTGTATAGCAACTACTTTTTCTGGCTACTTTTTTAAACAATTAAAAGAAAAGAAAATTAAAAAAATATTATTGATGGCAACAGGAGCTCTTATGAATTCCACAAGTACACAGCAAGGTGAAACAATACCAGGAATAGCACATGCCGTATCAATTGAAATCTAAGGAGGTCAATTTAAATGGGATTTATACAAAACATTGACTGGATGCAATTATTAAGATGTTTTATAACAGGTGGAGCAATATGCATAATTGGACAAATATTATTGGATAAAACAAAATTAACACCTGCAAGAATATTAGTAACTTTTGTAACTGTTGGAGCAATACTTGGAGGACTAGGAATATATAAATATTTAATAGATTTTGCTGGAGCTGGAGCAACAGTGCCTCTTACAGGGTTTGGAGCAAATTTATCAAAAGGAGCAATAGAATCAGTAAAGGAAATAGGAGTTTTAGGAGCCTTTATTGGAGGGGTTAAAGCTTCTGCTGGAGGAATAGCAGCAGCTATATTCTTTGGATATTTAGCATCTTTGATTGCAAAACCAAAAATAAAAAAACAATAATATATTAAAAAAATATTGAAAAATAATCTTGGTAATGATATAGTAATAATCGAAAATAAATCAAGGGAAGGAAAATATATGGAAAACGAAGTAGTAACAAAGAAAACAAGTTATTTTACCGGAACTATAGGAGCTTTAATAGGCGGAATTATAGCATCTATTCCATGGGTATTGGTGTATGTATATGGGAATATGATGCTATCTCTATTAGCAGTGTTAATTGCTGCAGGAGAATTCTATGGATATAAAATATGTAATGGAAAAATAGACAAAAAATTGCCTGCAATAATAATGGTTTTAGCAATAATAATAGTAACAATAATTACATTGTTAGTAATTCCTGCAATGTTATTGCAAAAAGAAGGCGTAAATGTAACAACTGATTCTATAGGCACTTTATATTCATATAGTGAATTTAATAGTGCAATAATAAGAGATTATTTGATAGCTTTGATTTTTACAGTTTTAGGAGCAAGTGTGGTAACTGCAAATTTAAAAAAGCAATTGCTTAATGGAGATGGAAAAGTAGAATTAAATCTTTCAAACAATGAAGAATTAATGAAACAAAGGCAAAATGCGATAGATACAATTAAACCAATTTTTCAAAAATATAATGCAGTAAATAAAGATGCTGCGATGACTAAGGAAGAAGTATTAGCAGAAATAGAAAATGAAAATGCAAAAACGTATTTTAAATATTTAGAAAGTTATAGCATAATAAAAAAGGAAAAAGGTAAATTTTATTATTGTGAGGAGAACGAAAAAAATACAAAACCAAAAACTTCTACAGGTTTAATTTTAGGAATAATAATTGCAGTAGCAGTAGTTATTACACTTGTATCTATACCATTAACTGATAAAAATGTATCAATTAAAACAGAAGGAAATGATGATGTAAATTTTGCTATTCTAGGTGATTGGAATACACTTAATGAATACAGCCAAGATAATGGATGGACATATTATAAATATATAAGTAATACAAATGCATTATATGAAAATGTACAGTCAGAAGATGGAACAGTTGATTATACAAAGTATCCAGCAAGAATAGGAATAGCATATGATGCAGAAACATCAGAAGAAAGCTATAATTCAATAGAAGATTTGAAAGATATATTGGAAAGCTATATCAAAGAAGAATTAAGACCAGAAGAATACAATATGGAAATAACAACAACTCAAAAAGGTTATGATGCGTTAAAAGCAAAGGTTAAATATACAAGTGATCCGCAGGAAGTAGATTATTTGTATTATATATATAAAGATGGCAAACTTGCATATATAACGGCTTCAACATTTAATATGGATGATGAAGAGCAATTAGAAAAAGATTCTGAAATGATATTAAATAGTTTCGTTTGGAACAACTAAATAATATAAAATAAGCTAAAACTAATAGGCTAAAAAAAAACACTCTTTTTGTGTTTGATTTTAGCCTTATTTTTTATTTAAAGGAGGAAAAAATATGGGAACAAAGTATGTATTTATAACAGGTGGAGTAGTATCTGGTTTAGGAAAGGGAATAACTGCGGCTTCATTGGGAAGATTATTGAAAAATAGAGGATATAAGGTTGCTAATCAAAAATTTGATCCGTATATAAATGTTGACCCTGGCACCATGAGCCCTTATGAGCATGGAGAAGTGTTTGTTACTGATGATGGAGCAGAAACAGATTTGGATTTAGGACATTATGAAAGATTTACTGATGAAAGTTTAAGCAAAAAATCAAGCATAACAACAGGAAAAATTTATCAAAGTGTAATAGAGAAAGAAAGAAGAGGAGATTACTTAGGAAAAACGGTTCAGGTAATTCCACATATAACAAATGAAATAAAGAAAAATATTTATGATTTGGGAAAAACAGGAATAGATGTGGTAATAACCGAAATAGGAGGAACTGTTGGAGACATTGAAAGTTTACCGTTTTTGGAGGCTATTAGACAAATTGGAATAGAAAATCCGCAAGAAGATGTAATATATATACATGTAACTTTGCTGCCATACATATCAGGTTCAAATGAGTTAAAATCAAAGCCAACTCAACACTCTGTAAAGGAGTTACAATCTATAGGAATAAAGCCAGATATATTGGTATGCAGAACGGAAAAAACGATAACTCAAAGTATAAGAGAGAAGATATCATTATTCTGTAATGTAAGGCCGGAAAATGTAATTGCTAACTTAACAGCATCAAATTTGTATGAAGTTCCATTGATGCTAGAAAAAGAAGGCTTTGCGGTGAGCGTTTGCAATCATTTGAAGTTAGAAAATGTAAAACCTAATAATGCTAAATGGCAAGAAATGATAAATAAATTTACAAAAATTGATGATGAATGCAAAGATAAAAAGAAAGTAAAGATTGCGATAGTGGGAAAATATGTTAAACTAGAGGATTCTTACTTATCTGTAGTAGAAAGCATAAAACATGCAGGATACGAAAATAATGTTGGGGTTGAGATTAAATTTATAGATTCAGAAACTATAACGGAGGATAATGCTGAAAAAAAATTAGGTGGTATGGATGGAATAATTGTTCCTGGAGGATTTGGGAACAGAGGAATAGAAGGAAAAATACAAACAGTTAAATATGCAAGAGAAAACAAAATTCCATTCTTAGGAATATGTTTGGGAATGCAAATGGCAGTAATAGAATTTGCTAGAGATGTATTAAACTTAGAAGATGCGGATTCATTAGAATTTAATGAAAATACAAAAAATCCTGTTATACATATAATGGAAAATCAAAAGAACATTACTAAAAAAGGTGGAACTATGAGACTTGGTGCATACCCATGCGTATTAAAAGAAAATACATTGGCTTATAGTTTATATGGTAAGAAAGAAATATCGGAAAGACATAGACATAGATATGAGTTTAATAATGAATATAAAAAAGCAATGGAAGAAAAAGGAATGGTATTTTCTGGTACATCACCAGAGGGCAATTTAGTAGAAATAGTAGAATTGAAAGATCATCCATATTTTATAGCAGGGCAATTCCATCCAGAGTTTAAATCTAGACCGGATAGACCACAACCTTTGTTTGTTGGATTAGTTAGAGCTGCTAAAAATAAATAAGAAAAGACCAGGTTAGATACCTGGCCTTTCTGTGCCTCCAGTTAAGAATTCTTGATTCTGGAGTAGATTAAGCTTCTTCTTTTTTATACGCTGGCCAATATGCATCTGCATACTCCTGTAATGTTAGAGACTCTTCATTCTCTGAATTGTATGCTAGATTCCTCCTATTAAGCTCTTGAAGAAATCTAACTGCATCAGTTGAAGGTAGATTGCTCAACTCCATATTAATAAGTTGACTTCCCATCTCGTCAGCGTAAAGAAGAATCCGCCTTTTCATTATTAGACACTTCCTTTCTAAAAAGTTACAAATATTATACAATAAAATTGAGATAAAAACAATGAGTTATATAAAATTTTATAATATATTAAAAATTCATGAATAGAATACAATGTGAAGATTGTGTGAAAAATGAAAGCGATGTATTGACTTTTAAAAATAAAAGGTATAAAGTATTAGCAGTCGTTAACAAAGAGTGCTAACAACAAAGTACATAATATTCAAGGAGGTAATCAAAATGTTAAAACCATTAGCAGACAGAGTGGTAATTAAAATGTTAAAAAGTGAGGAAACTACTAAAAGTGGAATTATTTTAGCAGAATCTAGCAAAGAAAAGCCACAGATAGCAGAGGTAATAGCTGTAGGACCTGGAGGAGAAGTAGACGGCAAAGAAATAAAAATGTATATAAAAGTAGGAGATAAAGTTGTAATAAACAAGTATTCAGGAACTGAAATAAAATATGAAGGCGAAGACTATATAATAGTAAAACAATCTGATATTTTAGCAATAGCTGAATAGGAACCTTTGCAATTAAAGATATAAAAGAATGGAAAGTAAACTAAATTGATTTTGAGGAGGAATTTAAAATGTCAAAAGAAATTAAATTTGGAGAAGATGCAAGAAAATCTTTATTAGATGGTGTAAATAAATTAGCAGATACAGTTAAGGTAACACTTGGACCAAAAGGAAGAAATGTTGTACTAGATAAAAAGTTTGGTGCACCACTTATTACAAACGATGGTGTTACAATAGCTAAAGAAATTGAATTAGATGATCCATTTGAGAATATGGGAGCAAGACTTGTTAAAGAAGTATCTACAAAGACAAATGATGTTGCAGGTGATGGTACTACAACAGCAACAGTTTTAGCACAAAGCATGATTAAAGAAGGTGTTAAAAATGTAGCTGCTGGAGGAGATCCAATGGCAATAAAAAGAGGAATGGCAAAAACTGTAGATATGGCTGTTGAAGAGTTGAAAAAAATAAGTTCACCAGTAAACGGCAAAGAAGATATTGCAAGAGTAGCAAGTATATCTGCAAATGATAGAGAAATTGGAGAATTAATTTCAGAAGCAATGGAAAAAGTTTCAAAGGATGGAGTTATAACAATAGAAGAATCAAAAACTTCAAATACAGAACTTACTGTAGTAGAAGGAATGCAGTTTGATAAAGGATTTGTTTCTCCATACATGGTAACAGATACAGAAAAAATGGAAACTGTAATGGATAATCCATATATTTTAATAACAGATAAAAAAATAAGCAATATTCAAGAAATATTACCATTACTAGAAAATATAATGCAACAATCAGGAAAATTAGTAATAATTTGCGATGATGTAGAACAAGAAGCATTATCTACTCTTATTCTAAATAAGTTAAGAGGTGTGCTAAACGTATTAGCAGTTAAGGCCCCAGGATACGGAGATAAAAGAAAAGAAATGCTTCAAGATATAGCAATTTTAACTGGTGGAGAAGTTATAACATCAGATTTAGGATTGGAATTAAAAGATACACAAATAGAGCAATTAGGAAAAGCAAGACAAGTAAAAGCAGATAAGGAACATACAATAATAGTTGATGGTGCAGGAAATAAAGAAAAAATAGCTGAAAGAGTAGCACAAATAAAATCACAAATTGAAGAAGAAAAGAGTAGCTATGAAAATGAACAACTACATGAAAGACTTGCTAAACTAGCAGGAGGCGTTGCAGTAATAGGTGTTGGAGCAGCTACTGAAATAGAAATGAAAGATAAAAAATTAAGAATAGAAGATGCATTATCTGCAACAAAAGCTGCAGTAGAAGAAGGAATAGTTGCAGGAGGAGGAACAGCATTTATAAATATATTGCCAGCTGTAGAAAAATTTACAGAAGAATTGCAGTCTGAAGAACAATTAGGTGGAAAAATAATAGTAAAAGCTTTACAAGAGCCAGTTAAACAAATTGCTATTAATGCAGGGCTTGAACCAGCTGTTATATTAGAAAAAGTTAAGGCTTCAGAAAGTGGAATAGGATTTGACGCTAAAAGCGAAGAATATGTAGATATGAAAAAAGCAGGAATAGTAGATCCTGCTAAAGTATCAAGAAGTGCATTACAAAATGCTGCTTCAATAGCATCAATGGTACTTACAACAGAAAGTATAGTAACAGATAAAAAAGAACCAAAAGAATGCAGCTGTGGAGCACATGAAGATGCACAAATGGGCGGAATGTATTAATCATCTTTCCATTGACAAATGGTAAAAATATAGTATAATATTATTATGTATAGTAATGAATTGCGAAAGGATTTTATATAGATGGCTAAAATATGGAAAAAACTATTATTAGTAATATTAATAATTGCATGTTTATTTAATGTTGTGTCAAAGCTTGTAAAAAGATTTTCGTTGAAAGATGAATTACAAGCTTCTGCACAGTATGTAGTAGATAAAGTTCAAGAAGAAAATAAAAAATAGGTTTATTATACTTGAAATTATTAATAATCTATGTTATGATAATAAACAGCAGTTTTATTAAGAAAAGGGAGAGGTGAAATACAATGAGAGAAGGAATACATCCAAATTATGAAGAAGCTACAATAACATGTGCTTGTGGAAATGTGATGAAAACAAATTCAACAAAAAAAGATATGAAAGTTGATATATGTTCAAAATGTCATCCATTCTGGACAGGAAACTTAAAGAGAGAAACAACTGGTGGTAGAGCAGATAGATTTAAGAAAAAATACGGAATACAATAAAATAAAAAGAATGAGTGAACTCATTCTTTTTATTTTGATATAACATATTAAATATTGATAAAATCAAGAAGTTGTATTATAATTTACAAAAAAGAAAGGTTAAGTCATGCAAAATAAAATAGAAAAGCAAGAAGAATATATTAATAAAGTAAAAGCAATAAATAACGGAAAAAATTTGAAATATATCATATTAACTATGGGATGCCAACTAAATGAAAACGATTCTGAGAAAATAGCTGGTATGCTAGAAAATATGGGCTATGGAAAGACAGCAAAGCTAGAAGATGCAGATTTTATAGCTTTTAATACATGCTGTGTTAGAGAAAATGCAGAAGATAAATTGTTTGGAAAATTGGGAGAAGTAAAAAAATATAAAGAAAACCGAGGCACAATAATTGCTATCGGCGGTTGTATGATGCAAGAAAAACATATTGTGGAAAAATTGAAACAGAGTTATCCATTTTTTGATATAGTTTTTGGAACACATACGTTACATAAACTTCCAGAAGACATATATAATTCATTAATATCAAGAAAAAGAATAGAAGATATATTAGATATAGATGGTGAAGTTATAGAAGGCTTACCAATAAAAAGGGATGACAGCATTAAGGCTTCAGTTCTTATAATGAATGGTTGCAATAATTTCTGCACATATTGTATAGTGCCATATGTAAGAGGAAGAGAAAGAAGCAGAAAAGCAGAAGATATAATTTCAGAAATAAAAATGCTAGCTGATGAAGGATATAAAGAGATAACATTACTAGGTCAAAATGTTAATTCATATATGAGGGTAGAAAGAGAAAATGGTGAAGATGTAGGCGAGATTAATTCGTTTGCTAAGCTTTTAAAAGAAATAAATAAGATAAAAGGAATAGAAAGAATAAGATTTATTTCACCTCATCCTAAGGATTTTACAGATGATGTAATACAAGCAATTAAGAATTGTGAAAAAGTATGTAAAATAATACATTTGCCATTACAATCTGGAAGCAGCAAAATATTAAAACAAATGAATAGAAAATATACAAAAGAGCAATATTTGAAATTAGTAGAAAAGATGAAAAAAGAAATTCCTAATATAGTTTTTTCTACAGATATAATAGTTGGGTTCCCTGGCGAAACAGAGGAGGATTTTGAAGATACTTTAGATGTTGTAGAAAAAGTATGTTTTGAACAAGTGTATATGTTTATATATTCAAGAAGAGTTGGAACTCCAGCTGATAAAATGGAAAATCAGGTTCCAGAAGAAATAAAGCACGAAAGATTTGATAGGCTAAAAAAATTAGTGGAAAGCCAAATAGAATTTAATAATAAAAAATATGTAGGAACAGTACAAAAGGTGTTAGTGGAGGGAAATAGTAAAACTAACAAAAACTTGCTTACAGGTAGAACAGAAACCAACAAAGTTGTTAATTTTGAAGGAAAAGATGAATTGATTGGAAAAGTAACAGATGTAAAAATAGAATCAGAACATATGTGGTATTTGAAAGGAGAAGGGAAGTAGAAGAAATGGCAGAATTTTCACCAATGATGCAACATTACCTTGCAACAAAAGAAAAATATAAGGATTGTATTTTATTTTATAGGTTGGGCGATTTTTATGAGATGTTTTTTGATGATGCTGTAAATGTATCACAAGAGTTAGAATTAACGTTGACAGGAAAAGATTGTGGACAAGATACAAGAGCACCAATGTGTGGAATACCATATCATGCCGCAGAAACATATATTTCAAAACTTATAGAAAATGGTCACAAAGTAGCTATATGCGAACAATTGGAAGATCCAAAACTTGCTAAAGGAATAGTAAAAAGGGATGTTATTAGAGTTGTAACACCTGGAACAGTTACAGAATCGAATTTACTAGAAGAAAAGAGAAATAATTATATTATGAGCATATTCAAGAAGGGAACTTTTTTTGGAATTGCTGTATGTGATATTTCTACTGGTGATTTTTATGCAACGGAAATAAAAGAAGATAACAATTTTCAACGTTTATTGGATGAGATATCAAGATATTCTCCATCAGAAATTATTGCTAATAATATGTTATATGATTGTGAAGAAGAAATAAATAAAATAAAAGAAAGATTTGATGTATATATTAGCACAGAAGATGAAGAAAAGTTTTCTGAGAGTACTAAAGAAATATCTGAACAATATAGCTTACTTACAGATACAGGAAAAAATATAGATAAAATTGATGATAAACTATTTACAATATGTGCAATTAACGGCTTGATTGCGTATATAAACGATACGCAAAAAACAAAATTGGAACATTTAAACAAAATTATAATTTATACTATTACTAAATATATGTCTTTAGATATAAATGCTAGAAGAAATTTGGAATTAACTGAAAAATTAAGAGATAAAAACAAAAAAGGTACATTACTATGGGTACTTGATAAGACTTCAACTTCTATGGGAGGAAGACTTTTAAGAAGATGGATTAGTGATCCTTTGATTGATGAAAATGAGATAGAGAGTAGACTAGAAGCGGTAAAAGAATTAAAAGAAAATGTTATATTAAGAGGAGAGCTAAAAGACAGATTAAAAGGTGTTTATGATATAGAAAGATTAGCAGGAAAAATATCATATGGAAGTGCCAATGCAAGAGAATTAAATTCTTTAAAAGCTTCAAGTAGTAAATTGCCAGAAATAAAACAATTATTAGAAAATACAAATTCCAATATGCTAAAATATCTTTACGCAAACTTAGACGTATTAGCAGATATTAATGCCCTAGTAGAAAATGCGATTGTTGATGATCCGCCAATAAGCATAGCAGAAGGTGGAATAATAAAACTAGGTTACAACCCAGAGATTGATAAGTTAAAAACAGCTATGACACAAGGAAAAACTTGGCTTGTAGAGTTGGAAGCAAGAGAAAGAGAAAAAACAGGGATTAAGGGCCTAAAAGTGGGATATAATAAGGTGTTTGGGTATTTTATAGAAGTAACAAAATCAAACCTTTCACTTGTACCAGAAAATTATATTAGAAAGCAAACTTTAACTGGTGGCGAAAGATATATTACTGAAGAATTAAAGGAATTAGAGAGCCAGGTTTTGGGAGCCGAAGAAAAGGTAGTTTCTTTAGAATATAATGCCTTTGTAGAAATAAGAACAAAGATAAAAGAACAAATAGAGAGAGTACAGAAATCTGCTAACATAATAGCTATGTTAGATGTTCTATGTTCATTTGCAACTGTAGCTGAAGATATGAATTATTGTATGCCGGTTGTGGATAATAGTGGAGTGATAGAGATAAAAGACGGAAGACATCCTGTTATAGAAAAAATGCTACCTAGCGGAAGTTTTATTGCAAATGATACATATATGGATAAAGATGAAAATAGGTTATCAATTATCACAGGACCTAACATGGCAGGTAAATCAACATATATGAGGCAAGTTGCCTTAATAACTCTTATGGCACAGATTGGAAGCTTTGTGCCAGCAAGTTCAGCACATATAGGAATAGTTGATAAAATATTTACAAGAGTTGGAGCTTCAGATGATTTGAGCATGGGACAAAGTACTTTTATGGTAGAAATGATGGAAGTAGCCTCAATCTTAAAAGAAGCAACTAATAACAGTTTGGTTATTTTAGACGAGATAGGAAGAGGAACGTCAACTTATGATGGCTTATCAATAGCTTGGGCAGTTGCTGAATATATTGCAAATAAAGAAACTTGTGGAGCAAAAACTGTTTTTGCAACTCACTATCATGAATTAATAGATTTGGAAAATAAATTGGATGGAGTTAAAAACTATTCAATAGCGGTAAAAGAAAAGGGTGAAGATGTAATTTTCTTAAGAAAAATAGTAAAAGGTGGAACAGATGAAAGCTATGGCGTCCATGTCGCTAGACTTGCAGGAGTTCCAAAGATAGTTACTAAAAGAGCGAATGAGATTCTAAAAAGCATTGAAAGAAAAAATGCATTGACTAATGAAACTATAAACAAAAAATCAGAGAGTAAAAATGTAAATGGTCAACTCGATATGTACAATTACAAACTTGCTCAAATAGCACATGAGTTAGATAAGGTAAATGTGAATGAATTAACACCAATAGATGCACTAAATACCTTAGTAAAAATAAAAGAAGAGATGAAGTAATAACTTAAAAAAGTAATAGTACAAAAAATAAAAAATAGTAAGTTTTTTCTTGCTATTTTTTTATTTCTAGTGTAGAATATTATAAGTATTATTATATTAAAAAGGAAAGGGAAAAATTAATGAAAAAAGTAATAGCTATTTTAACAATTTTACTTTGCATAGTATGTGCATGTACAACTGTATTAGCCGTAGGTGAAAATATAGTAGATAAAGAAACAGAGAGCAAATTAGTTGAGCTAAAAGATAAAGAGTTAAAAACATTAGAAGATTACAAAGTGGCTTATGGGTCAGATACATATGGCCTTACAGCATATATGTTACATAAAGTTCAAGTGTATAGTATTCCAATTGGGTTTATAGCTATTGCAATTGGAGCAATATACCAATATGTAATAGGAATAAGAAAGTTGGATGTAAGAGATAAAGGATTTGGCTTAATGATAGCAAGTATAACATTACTTGTAATATGCCAAGTTTTACCGCTAGTATTTGCAATTGTTGTAAAAGGTTGGAGGGGTTAACAAATGAAAGTTTTATTTGCAGTAAATAATGAAAAAGTCTCAGAATCAATTATGAAAAAATATCAAGCAAAATATAAAGAGATAATTTCTGCCAAAAATGTTTATTATTTTAATGCAATAATAAAAGAATTACAAAAAGATAAAAGTTATGATAGAGTAGTTATAAGTGAAGACTTGGAACCATATTCAAATAAAAATTATGAAATGATAGATAAATTTATATTTGAAAAGATGGATAGCATAAGTGATGAAGCATCTAATAGCACAGAAGGTGAAATTCCAATAATATTCATTTGTTCGGACAGAAGAGAAAAAGGAGAACAAATATTATTAAAACTATTTTCAATTGGAGTATATAGTGCCCTATTAGGAAATGATAGGACTATAGATAATGTGTGCTCATTAATAAATAAACCTAGAACTAAAAAAGAAGCAAAGGTTTATTACAGAATAGAGTCTGATAGTGCTGATTATAGATCTGAAAGAACGGAAGATGTGAATGAGGCAGAGATTCAAAATATAGTAAATTACTTTAAGAAAATTGGAAAGAATGAAACAAAGTGCATTGAAAGTTATAATAGTATAGCTTCTCAATATACAATTGAGCAACTTAAAATTATAGTTAGTTTCTTGCCACTTATGACAAGGGCAATATTAGAAGAAAAATGCCCTAAATATCAAGAGTTGATGGTTGGAAGTGTAAAATCAAAGATTAAAACAACACAAGGAAATATAACAACGAAAGATATAAAAAGTAAGCCAGCAGCTTACAATCCAAATAATGCCAACAAAATAAACCTAATAGAAGAACAATTAAATAGGTCTAAACTAAGAAAACCAGTAGTAATTCCGTCAACTGTTAGTTCAGATAAAGTTAGAAGATTGTATAAAGAAGAACAGGAAAAAATACCTAGTATAATCAGTGCAAACAAAGAAGATGTTACAGAAAAAATAGAAAATAATGTGGTAGAACCTGTGAAAAGAGGCAGAGGCAGACCGCCTAAGAATAAAATAGTAGAAGAAGTTGAAACTGTGGAGCCTGTAAAAAGAGGTAGAGGCAGACCACCTAAAAAAGTACAAATAGAAACAGAACCTGTAGTAACAAGTAAACCAGATGAAGATGTAAATTTATTTGGATTAGCTGATGATACAAATAAAGAAGTTGAAGAAGTAACTCCAGAAAGACCAGTAAATAACAATTATACACAGCAAGAAGAATCAGGTGTTTTACCAGGTATTTATGATGACGACGATGATGATACAAGCAATATTTTACCAGGATTATATGATGAACCAACTGAAGAAACATTATCAGGAGACTATAATAACTTAGAAAATAGAACATCATCAGTTCCAGAAAGAAAAATGGAGTATAGCAGTTTACCAGAATCTTACAACAATACTAATATGCAACGTGAAACCGATTTATCAAATTTATTAACTAGTGATAAAAAGATTGTAGCATTTGTAGGAACATCAAAAAATGGAACATCTTTCTTAGTAAATAATCTAGCAGCAATGCTTTCATCAAGAGGCATAAATACGGCAATATTGGATTTAACTAAAAATAAGAATGCATATTATATATATACTCAAAATGATGAAAATTTAAGAAATATATCATATAATTGTGTAGAAAATTTAAGAAGAGGGATAGCAAAGGGAATACCAATAAATAAAAATCTTTCTGTTTATACAACTTCTCCAACAGAAGAAGTTAGGTTTGATGATTATGGAAACATCCTAGAAACATTGGTAAAAAATCATTCATTAGTATTATTGGATTGTGATTTTGATACTGATTACAATTATTTTAAAGAATCTCAGGAAATATATGTTGTTCAAACTTACGATATATTAACAATTCAACCTTTAACAGCATTTTTGAGAGAATTAAAAGATAGAAATATATTAGAGCAAAGTAAACTAAAAATTGTAATTAATAAAGCATTAAAAGTAAGAGGATTAACAGAAAAAATGATAGTGGGAGGCATATCTTCTTATAATGATCCAAATATGTCATATATGAAGGAATTATTTGATAAAGATACAGTGATGTATGTAACTGTTCCGTTTGAAGAGCAAACATATTCAAAATATCTTGAAGGATTAATGATGTGTGAAATATCTTTAAATGGATATTCGAAAGGATTATTAGAAAGCTTACAAAAACTTGGAAATATGGTATATCCATTAATATCATCAAATAGACAACAAAATCCACCAAAGAATTACAATAATTATGAAAAAAGAAATACTACAAGCCAGTTTGGAAGAAATATAGATGATACATTAAATAAAATGAGAAGAAACTATTAAATAGACGATTGGGGTGAAAAATTTGGAGTTAGCAGCAATAATAATTTTAGTATTAATCATAGTAGCGTTAATGATGTATAATATGTCAATACATAAGAAAATTGATACATTCAATAACATTAGTCAACAGATAAATAGTTTGAATGTATTACAAGACTTTATGAATACGCTAAGTGAAGTATCAAGTGCTAATGAAAAACTAAAAAAGATAAATGAAATCCTTATAGAAAAGTATAGTATAAAATATTCAACAATAGTGGTATACGATGGAGCAGAATATGTTATAAAAGCATCAAATGTGGCAGAAAAACATTGGGATACTTTAAAAAGATTACAAGAAGAACCTATATTCAAAGAAAGTATAGAAACATCAGTCCCTAAATATATTACTGTAAATAATGAGGGAGAAAGATTACCATATCAAAAAATGGAGTTTGCAAGAGCAAAATCAGCAATGTTTTTCCCATTATATATAGATAATGTGTATATTGGGTATTGGATAATAGAAGGAAACACCCCACATGAATTTGATAGTATAGATACAACGATTTTGGAAGTTGTGAAAAACAATATTGTAGCAATTTTAAAAACAGTTCAAAACCAAACAGTAATAGAAAATATTGTAAGAGATGATTTGTATTCAGACTTAAAAAGCGCCGAATATTTATATGCTGATGGAAGAAAAATTATTGACCAATATACTACTTCAACTGTGTGCTTATTTAAGATAATTAATTTGGTAGAAATAAATGAAAGGGTAAGTAGAAAAACAGGTAATGAAGTGATAACAGAAGTTACAAATCGTATCAAATCCGAATTAGCACCAGAATACATTTTTGTAAGATATATGGGGCCAAAGTTTGCAATAGTTTTCTCAGGTGTTGAGCCAACAGGAGTAGAACAATTTTTGCAAACAATGAAAGAAAATGTGGAGAAATTACAGATAGAGCCAGCAGATGATTATGATGGACAACCTATAGAAGTAAGCCCAAAAATAAATATAGCCTTAACTACATATTATAAAGGAACAGCATTAGAAGGTACAACTAAAAAATTGGAAGAGTTTTTAGATAATGATAATGAAAATGCAAGTAATATAAATTACTTATAATTATTTTAGAAAGGAAATTTAGTGTGTATGATTACAGACAAAACAGTTAGTTTTAATGTAGAAAAAGAAAAAAATACGAAGACAAAGGAAATAGTAAAAGAAGTTTACGATGCTTTAACAGAGAAAGGATATAATCCAATTAATCAATTAGTAGGATATATACTTTCAGGAGATCCAACTTATATTACAAACCATAATAATGCAAGAAACTTAATAAGACAAATTGAGAGAGATGATTTATTAGAGCAAATGGTTAAAACATATATAGGATTGGAAAAATAAGTATGAGAACTTTAGGAGTGGATTATGGTGATGCAAGAATAGGACTAGCTATTACTGATGCTTTAGGAATAACGGCTCAAGGGCTAGAAACGATTCATCATAATGCAAATGATAAGATAGCATTAAAAAGAATAGAAGAAATAATAAAGCAGTATGACATAGATACGATAGTAGTTGGGCTCCCATTAAACTTAAGTGGACAGAAGACACAAAGAACAGGAGAAACAGAAAAATTTATTCACAAATTAAAATGTAGATTTAACAAAGTAAAAATCGATACAATGGACGAAAGATTAACTACAGTTGAAGCTCATAAAACGATGAATTTTTTGAATATAAATAAACACAAAAAGAGAGATATCGTAGATACAATATCTGCTGTATATATATTGGAAAAATACATGAAAAAGAAAGAATAAGATTGACATTACTTGAAATAATAGTATATAGTATATATATAATTATTTTGGTTATGAATAAATATTAAAATTGAAAGGAGAAAATAAAAAATGAGTGAGGATATTAATAACAATGAAGAAAACAATTTAGAAGATGATAACATAGTAATTTTAAATGACGAAAATGGTGAAGAGGTAAAATTTGAATTCCTTGATTTAATAGAATTAGATGGAGAAGAATATGTAGTTTTACTTCCAGTAGAAGAAAGTGATGAACCAGGAGAAGTAGTTATATTACAAATAGAGGATTCTGATGAAGAGTCAGAAGAAGAATCATACGTTAGCGTTGAAGATGAAGAAATCTTAAATAAAGTTTTTGAAATATTTAAAGAAAAATTTAAGGATGATTTTGATTTCGTTGATTAATTAAACCAATACAACAATCCAACTTTAAATAAGTTGGATTGTTGCTATTTAGATAAAAGGAGATAAAATAATGAAAAAATTCAGTACATGGATGATTTTATCAATAGGAGTAATATTTTGGGGATTAAGGATTGCGGCAGTTTATACAGAAACAATGGGAATAGATTTTTTAATAAAACCATTGGATACCAATACAGAAATAATATTGTTATTCACAACTTTGTTAGCATTTATATTAATAGCAAAAAGAAAAATATTGGGTGTAATAATATATATTGTAAGTTATTGGGGATACTTTGGAATGGATTTATATTCTAAAATGATGAGTACTACTTCTAATGTGCAAGATGTTATGAATGTTTTTGTTTCATTTGTTGGAGTGTTATTACCATTATTTAGCTTATTCGATTTTATATTAGATAAAACAAGAATAACAAATACACAAGAAAAGAAAACCAAGTGGTTTTATGAGAATAAAAAATATAATAGAGAATTTGATGAAAGGGCTGATAAAAATAATTATAGGACTCTATAATTATTTTTATTGCCTAAATATAGAAGGGCGTGTAGAAATGAATCAAGAAGAAAATATACTAGGAAAGGAAAAAATAGGAAAATTAATAAAAAAGTTTTCTATACCTTGCATAATATCAATGTTGGTAAACTCATTATATAATATTGTAGACCAAATCTTTATTGGGCAAGGAGTAGGATATTTAGGAAATGGAGCAACTAATATAGTATTTCCATTAGTAATGATAGGTTTAGCTTTTTCACTAATGTTTGGAGATGGCGCGTCGGCATACTTAAGCTTAAAACTTGGTGAAAAGAAGAAAAAAGAAGCAGAAGTAGGAATAGGAAATGGATTAGTAATTTCCTCAATAGTATCAATAGTATTTACAGTTATAGTATTAATATTTTTACCCCAATTTCTAAAATTGTTTGGTTGTACAGAAAACCTTGAAGAATTTGCAATGACATATGGAAGGATAATTGCATTAGGGTTACCTTTTTCAATGATAGGAACAACTTTAAATTCAATAATTAGAGCGGATGGTAGTCCTAAATACTCAATGATAAGCATGGTTACGGGGGCAATATTAAATACAATATTAGACCCTATTTTTATTTTTAAATTTAATCAAGGTGTTGCAGGAGCAGCAATCGCTACTGTTATAAGTCAAATTGTAACATTTGTATTGAATGTTATGTACATAAAGGGATTTAAAAATATTAAATTGAGTAAAGAAGCTTTAAAATTAAAGCTAAGTGTTTGTAAAAAAATTACAATGCTAGGAATAAGCAGTTTTATAACTCAGATGAGCTTTGTTTTTGTGGTAACTGTAGAGAATAATTTGCTTGGCAAGTATGGTAAAGAAAGCAAATTTGGAGCCGAAATCCCTATAACAGTTTTAGGGATTGTAATGAAAATAAATCAAATCCTAAATAGCATAATAGTAGGTATTGCTGCTGGAAGTCAGCCAATATTCGGATATAATTACGGAGCTCAAAAATATGATAGGGTAAAAGAAACTTTAAAAATTGTGTTGAGATATAGCTTAATAATAAGTACTATAGCATTTATTTTATTCCAAACAATACCAGATAAACTAATCTTAATATTTGGTAGTGGAGATGCTAATTATATGGAATTTGCATGTTTAGCATTTAGAACTTATTTATTGCTTTGCATATGCAATGGAGTTCAAATTCCATCAGGAATATTCTTCCAAGCCATTGGAAAGAGTGCAAAAAGTGTTATATTATCACTCTCAAGACAAATATTAATATTAATTCCAGCAATGATTATACTAAGTAGTTCTTATGGAATAATGGGAGTGCTAAGTGCAGGACCAGTAGCAGATGGTATAGCTTTTGTTTTAGCAGTAGGGCTTTTATTAAGAGAAAACAGATATTTAAAAGCCGGCAATAAGAATGAAAAAGAAACAACTAATAAAGCTATAGAAGAAGATGAGGCAATAAATAGCGGAATTGTAATAACAATAGCAAGAGAATACGGCTCTGGTGGCAGATATATCGGAAAATTGGTAGCTGAAAAATTAGGTTTAAAATTGTATGACAAAGAATTTATTGAAAAAATGGCAGAAGATACTGGTTTATCAGAAGAATATATAGCTGATAATGAAGAAAAAAGATTAGCATTAGATAGTTTTAATAATGGGTATTATTCTGGATTAAATAATGCAGACGAATTGTTTATAAAAGAGTCAAATTTAATCAAGAAGTTGGCTGAAAAGGGCTCATGTGTAATTGTTGGAAGATGTGCTGACTTTATATTAAGCGAAAAACCAAATGTTTTAAAAATTTTTATTAACAGCAGTATGAAAAATAAAATAAAAAGAGCAATAGAATTTTATCATATGGATTCTGAGAAAGCTGAGAAAGAAATTAACCAAATTAATAAATTAAGAGCGAACCATTATAAATATTATACAGATCAAGAATGGAGAGAACCATCAAATTATAATATATGTATAAATAGTGATTCTCTAGGAATTGATAGAGCTGTAGATTTGATATGTGATACTGTAAAAGAAGCAAAATTAGAATTATAATAAGATGTTATAGGAGATAAAATGCTAAAGAGAATAATTTGTTTAATATCAGCCATTATATTTTATTTGTTGGGAATAATAGGATTAGCAATCCCTGTAGTTCCTCAAGTACCATTTTTTGTAGCAGGAACAGTGCTTTTAGCAGTAGGATTTAAGACTGTAAAAAACATGATACTAAAAAATGGATTTTATAATAAACATTTGAAAAGTACTGTTGATAAAAACAAAATATTAAGTAAAGTGTTTAATGAGGAGAATCAATTAATGGATAAACAAAAAATATATGATTATATCAAAAGCAGGAATATATGGTATGAAATAACTGAACATGAAGCAGTTTTTAGCATGAAAGAATTGAATAAAATTGAGGTAAAATATCCTGAATATGATGCGAAAAATTTATTTGTTCGAGATGATAAAAAGAAAAACTATTATCTTATAACTGTAAGAGGAAACAAAAGAGTTGACTTGAAAAAATTAAAAAAAGATAATAATTTACGCAATTTAAGCTTTGCTTCAGAAGAGGAATTACTAGAGCTTATGAATTTAAGACCTGGAAGTGTATCTCCATTTGGCTTGCTAAATGATAAAGAAGATAAAGTAAAATTTTATTTAGATAAAACTTTTATGGAAGGTGAACGTATTATAGGAGTACATCCAAACGATAACACAGCAACTGTATGGCTAAAAACAGAAGATTTAGTAAGTATAATTGAAGAAAATGGTAATGAAGTAAATATAGTAGAACTTTCTTAAAACATAATTTTATACAGGAGTTAAAAAATGAGCGATTAGTTGAAAATCGCTCGTTTTTATGTTAAGATATAAAATGTATTGAATGAGAAAAGGTGGAAAAGATGAATAACGAGAATAATATAAATATTAACTGGTATAAACCGAATTATGGAAAACTTCCTATGAAGGCTTATAAATAAATATTTTTAATTTTATTTCTTTTTACATTTTATAACTGGAAAATGATAGTTATTTTAAATAAAATAGAGGTAATAACGACTTATGGAAAACTTTTATATGAAGTAATAAATAAGGAGGTAGTAATGAAGAAAATTGGAAATAGATATACTAATAATATTTTTGAAAATATTAAACATATAGATGAATATGGAAATGAATATTGGTATGCTAGGGAATTTTCAAAAGTTTTAGAATATAAAGACTGGAGAAATTTCTTAAAGGTTTTAAATAAAGCAAAAGATGCTTGTAAAAATTCTGGATTTGATATAGATGAACAACTTGTTGAGGTCAACAGGTTGTCAAAAAGAAATAATAATGCCACTGCTAATATACAAGATTATAAACTTTCAAGATATATATGTTATTTAATAGTACAAAATGCGGATCCAAGCAAAGAAGTTGTTGCTTTAGGGCAAACCTATTTTGCTATACAAACAAGAAAACAAGAAATAACAGAACAGGAATATGATTCATTATCAGATGATGAAAAAAGATTTTATCAAAGAAAGTTAACAAAGCAAGGTAATTATACTTTGCAAAGAGTTGCTTCTGCAGCAGGCGTTAAAAATATGGCTGAGTTTCATAATGCAGGGTATAAAGGTTTATATAACGGAGAAACAGCTGATGATATTTTTAAAAGAAAAAAATTACGATATAGAGAAGATATTTTAGATAATATGAATGAAGATGAATTAGTTGCTAATTTATTTAGAATAAATCAAACGAAGCAAAAACTTTTAAAAGATAATGTACAAGGTGAGAAAGAAGCAAAAGATGTACATTATGAGGTAGGAAAAAAAGTTAGAAAGGCAATTGCAGATATTGGTGGAATGATGCCGGAGGAAATGCCAACACCTAAAAAGAGCTTAAAAGAATTAGAAAGAGAAAAGAAACAATTAGAAAATAAAGAAAATAAGAAACTTGAAGGAATAAAGTAAAGGTGGTATAAAATGAGAATAATATTAGCTTCGTCTTCAAAACAAAGACAAGATATTTTTAATATGATAGGACTAAAATATGATGTTATTACTAGCAATGAACCTGAAGAAAGTAATAAAACTAGTCCTAATAAATATGTTGAAGAGCTTTCGTTAAATAAAGCTAAATCTGTTAAGAAACAAATTGATAGCAAAGCGATAATTATTTCTGCAGATACCATTATATATTGTAATAATAAAATATATGAGAAACCAAAAAGTAAAGAAGAAGCATATTTAAATTTAAAAGAATTGTCAAATAATAAATGTACAGCATATACGGGAATAACATTAATTGATTTATATAAAGAAAAAATTATATGTTCAGGTTCTAAAGCAGATGTGTATTTTAATGAAATAAAAGACGAAGAAATAGAATGGTATGTAAATAATGAAGAAAAAATTTTTAAATGTTGTGGATTTGTACCATTAGGTAAAGCATCTCTGTTTATAGATAAAATTGAAGGTGATTATAATACTTTATTAGGTATTTCTCCTAGTATAATATATAATAAATTAAAAGAACTTGGATATAGTGTAACTGATTTGGATTTTGAAAAAAGGAAGTGATTTAAATGGATATGTATCAAAAAAGAAAAATAAGAAAAGAAAAAAGAGAAAATTCGAATCAGAACGAAAAGTTTCATAAAGTCGTTCTTAACTGGTACCCAGGCCATATGGCCAAAACACTTAGACAAATTGAAGAAGATTTAAAACTAGTAGATGTAGTAGTAGAAATTTTAGACACTAGAATCCCAATTTCAAGCCAAAATCCAGAAATAAGAAAAATAATAAAAAATAAGAAAAAAATAGTGATATTAAATAAAAGTGATTTAAGTGATGCAAGAGAAAATGCAAAGTGGGTAAAATATTTTGAAAAATGCGGAATACCAGCTATATTATGCAATTCAACTACAGGAGATGGAGTAAGCAAACTTATAGATACTGTAAATGAAGTAATGAAAGAAGATAAAGAAAAGGCATTAGGTAAGGGAAGAATAGGAAAGATAATTAGAATAATGATAATTGGAATCCCTAATGTGGGTAAATCTTCATTTATAAATAGAATAGCTAAGAAGAGTGCCACACAGGTTGGAAATAAGCCAGGAGTAACAAAGCAGAAACAATGGATACGATTAACAAATAATATTGAGTTGTTAGATACACCGGGGGTATTATGGCCTAAATTTGAGAATCAAGAGATAGCATTAAACTTAGCGTATACAGGGACTATAAAAGCTGAAATTTTAGAAGAAACAGAGGTTGCTTATCAACTTACAAAATATCTAGTGGATAACCAATTAGATGAGCTGATTGAAAAATATGGGATTGAGAAAGCTGCAGTTGAAGATATATTAAATGGAAATGAGTATGAAGAAAATGAAAAGATAGTTGAAATAATGAATATGATAGGAAGAAAAAGAGGAGCAATAATAAAAGGCGGAAATATAGATTTAACTAAGGTTTCTAAAATAATATTGGACGATTTTAAAAATGGAAAATTAGGAAAGATAACAATTGAGAAAGTGGAGGAATAAATATTGCAATACATAATAGAAAGAGAAAAAACAATAGAAGAAGTAGAATTAATGTCACCACTTATATGGGCATATATAGGAGATTGTGTATATGAATTATATATACGAGCACATTTAATTAATACTACAAAATTAAAGCCACATATGCTACATATAAATACAATAAAATTTGTTAAAGCAGAAGCACAGGCAAGAACCTTGAAAAAGATTGAGGGCATGCTAAATGAAGAAGAGCTAAACATTGTTAGGAGAGGAAGAAATACACAAAACCATCATTTACCTAAAAACGCAAATCCTCAAGATTATATGTATTCAACAGCATTTGAGGGATTAATTGGATATTTGTATTTAACAAAACAAGATAAAAGATTGGAAGAAATATTAAAAGAATGTATAAAATAATTGACTAATTATAAAAAAGATGATATTATTTATATTGTCTTTTATAAAAGGCCCCTTGGTCAAGCGGTTAAGACGCAGCCCTCTCAAGGCTGAATCATGGGTTCGATTCCCGTAGGGGTCACCAAAATTAATATAGTGTTGATGCTACATAGCTTTGGTTATGTAGTATTTTTTTTTGCAAAAAAATGTTTGCAAAACTATTGACAAAAATAAAAAAACGAAGTATATTATGTACAAACAAATATTTGGTACGGAGGCTAATATGATTTCTACTTTACATATAAAAAATATTGGAATTATAGATGATGTTTTAATAGATTTTAATGATGGTTTAAACGTTATAACAGGAGAAACTGGTGCGGGAAAAACATTAATAGTGGACTCTTTAGGAATAATAGCAGGTGGCAGATTCTCGAAGGATATGATAAGAAAAGGTGAAAATAATTCTTTTGTGGAGCTATGCTTATATATACCAAATAATCCAATATCTATAGATGGAAATATAATTGTATCTAGAGAAATAAATTCTAATGGTAGAAATCTTTGCAAAATAAATGGTAGGTTAGTTACGGTAAACGAATTAAAGGAATTCATGAAGAATATAATAGATATACATGGGCAATATGATAACCAAACATTAATGGATAAATCATATCATACTAAGTATATGGATTCTTTTATAGGAAACAATATTGAACTTTTAAAAGAACAATATATTGAAATGTACAGAAGATATAATGAAATAAAAAGAGTGTTAAAAGCAAACTATGGAGATGATAAAGAAAAACAGAGAAAATTAGATTTGCTAAAATATCAAATGAAAGAAATAGAAGCGGCTAATTTAAAAATTGGAGAAGAAGACGAACTTGAATCAAAAAGAAATTTAATGATGAATGCAGAAAAAATATTGGAGAATTTGAATAATGTAGATAATAATTTAAATAATTCCGCAATAGATGTAATAAGCGACTCAATTAGAAGTCTAGAAAAAATAAAAAACATAGATAAATGCTATGAAGAAAAATTAAATGAATTAAAAAATGTATATTATGAAATTCAAGAATTAGCAAGGGATATATCTGGAATAAAAGATAATATTTCGTTTGATGAGCAAGAAAGAAATGAAGTAGAAACAAGGATAGATATTATACAATCTTTAAAAAGGAAATATGGAAATAGCATTGAAGAGATACTAAAATATAATGAAAGTGTAGAAGATGAAATATCTAAAATTGAAAATTCGGAAGAAGAAAATCAAAAATTAAAAAGTGAACTAAAAAAGTTAGAAGCTCAAATGATTGAATTATGTGAAAAAATTACAAAATTGAGAAATGAATATGCTATTACTTTAAATTCTAAAATAAATAAAGAACTTTCAGATTTGGATATGCCAAATGCGAGGTTTAACGCTAAAGTTGTTGAATTGGAAGAATTTACAGAAAATGGTCTAAGTTGTATTGAGTTTATGATATGTACCAATGTTGGAGAAGACGAAAAGCCTCTAAGTAAAATTGCATCTGGAGGAGAGATGTCAAGATTAATGCTAGCAATAAAAACTGTTCTTGCAGATGTTGATGAGGTTCCCGTATTGATTTTTGACGAAGTTGATACTGGAATTAGTGGCAAAGCAGCTAATATGGTTGGAAAGAAACTTAAAAAAATAAGTAAAAATCATCAAGTGTTAATCGTAACTCATTTAGCTCCAATTGCTGCGAAAGGAGATTATAATTATTTTATCTATAAAGAAGTTGAGTTAAACAAAACAAAAACAAAGGTTAAGAGATTAACGGAAGATGAGACAATCAATGAAATAGCTAGAATAGCTTCAGGAGAAGTAACGGAAGTAACAAGAATACATGCAAAAGAATTAAGGAAAACAAGTGTAGCATAAATATTTACATATATAGAAATGTATTATATAATGTATGCATATTGTTAGTAAAGGAATGAAGAATATGTTTAATATAGATAGAAAATATTTATATATAATACTTGGAATTTTGGTAGTGTTTTCATTGGCAAATTATATAAATAACCCTACAGAATTATTAACTTTGTTGTTAACACTTCCAGGAGTAATAATAGCAATAACATTTCATGAGTTTGCACACGCTTGGACAGCATACAAACTTGGAGATAATACTCCAAAAATGCAAGGTAGAGTAAATTTAAATCCACTATCACATATAGATCCATTTGGGTTTGCAATGCTAGTATTTGTTCACATTGGCTGGGGTAAACCAGTAGAAATAAATCCAAGAAATTTTAATAGAAAAAAATCTATGTCTGCTCAGGAAGCTTTAGTAGCTTTTGCTGGACCAGCAATGAACTTGATTATAGCGATAATACTTACAGTTATATCTTTTTGTTTGTTAAAGTTTGCACCAGCATTTGTATTATTTAATCGTGTGGGAACAATTATAAGTACTATGCTAGAAATGGCTATTGTAGTAAATATAGGATTAGGAATTTTTAATTTAGTGCCATTACCACCTTTAGATGGCTCTAAAATATTAATGCACTTTTTGCCATATAATGCTAGAAATTGGTTTGTTAGCAATCAAAATATATTTTATATAGTATTTCTTGTAATTTGGATTACTGGAGCAGTAGGATATATAATTTCACCAATTATTAATGCAGTATATATTGGCCTTTATTCAGCGATAGGATGGATATTTGGCTTGTTTTAGAAGGGATAATATAAAAAATGAAAGACTTAATAATAATGGGAATTGAATCTAGTTGTGACGAAACATCTGTTGCAATTGTGAAGAATGGAAGGAAAGTGTTATCTAATGTAATTGATACACAGATAAGCATTCATGAAAAATTTGGAGGGGTAGTTCCTGAAATAGCATCTAGAAATCATGTGGAAGCAATTTCAAATGTGATGAAGCAAGCTCTAGCAGAAGCTAAAATAGATATAAATGATGTAGACGCAATAGCGTGTACATATGGACCTGGCTTAGTTGGAGCACTACTAGTTGGAGTATCATATGCAAAAGCATTAAGTTATAGTTTAAATATACCATTAATTGGAGTAAATCATATAGAAGGTCATATAGCAGCAAATTATATAACACATCAAGAATTAGAACCACCATTTTTATGTATGTTAATGTCTGGTGGCAATACACAAATAGTACATGTGAAAGATTATACCGAATTTGAGATACTTGGAAAAACGCGAGATGATGCTATAGGAGAAGCTTTTGATAAAGTGGCAAGAGTAATAGGCTTAGGATATCCAGGGGGGCCTAAAATAGATGCGTTGGCAAAAAATGGAGTACCGAATATTCACTTGCCTAAAACTTATTTTGAAAATCTAGACTTTAGCTTTAGTGGAATAAAAACTGCTGTTATTAATTATAATCATAATGCAAAAGAAGAAGTAAACAAGGCTGATTTGGCTGCAAGTTTTGAAGCTGCAGTTACAGAGGTGCTTATTACAAATATAAAAAAAGCAGTAGAAAGAACTGAAATAAAGAAAATAGTGCTTGCCGGAGGAGTTTCTGCTAATAGTTATATAAGAAATGAGTTTGATAAACTAGCTATAGATAATGGCTTGGCAATATATTATCCTGAATTAAAATTGTGCACAGATAATGCGGCTATGATTGCAGTAGCAGGATATTATGAATATAAAAAAGGAATACGATCACAATTAGACCTAAATGCTGTGCCAAATTTAAAATTAAGTTAGCACTAGAGAAGGAGAGATAAATGGCTATATTTGCAATATCAGATTTACACTTGTCGTTTAATACAAATAAATCAATGAATATATTTGGATGGGATAAATATGAAGAAGAGATAAAGAAAAATTGGCAAGAAAATGTAAAAGAAAACGATCTAGTTTTATTACCAGGCGACTTTTCTTGGGAAATGAAGTTAGAAAATACTTATAAAGATTTTGAATATATAAATGATTTACCAGGTAAAAAATTACTTTTGAAGGGTAACCATGATTATTGGTGGAACACAGTAAGCAAAATGAGAAAATATATAGAAGAAAGTAAATTTGATAATATAGATTTCATATACAACAATAGTTATCTTTTTGACAATAAAGTAATTGTAGGAACAAGAGGCTGGAATTTAAATGATGAAATAGAAGATGACAAAATAAGAAAAAGAGAAGCTTTACGTCTAGAGTTATCTATAAAAGATGGAATAGAAAAATATGGAAGTGAGAAACAAATAATTGCATGTTTACATTATCCGCCATTATTAAAAAATAGTAAGAATACGATATTTACACAAATATTAGAGAAATATAATGTTAATACATGCATATACGGACATTTACATGGACAAGCTAACGAAAATGCTTTTGAAGGAGAACTTAATAATGTAAAATATATTATGGTAAGCTGTGATTACACAAAATTTAAGTTGGTGAGAATTTAGTGCAAAAAGCTTGCAATATGAAGAAATTGTGGTATAATAAACTAGCAATTTATGTAAAACATAGAAAGGATTGAAATTAATGGAAATCAAAGTAGAAAATACAGAAAACAAAAATGAGGTTAAAATAAGCTTTAAAGTAGAAGCTGAAAAATTTGAAAATGCTATAAAAAGTGTATATTCAAAAAATGCAAAATATTTTGTAATACCAGGCTTCAGAAAAGGTAAAGCACCATTCAACATAGTAGAAAAAAGATATGGAGATGAAATTTTTTACGAAGATGCATTTAATGAATTAGTACCTGAAATTTATGAAAATGCAATTAAAGAAAAAAATGTAGCAGCAGTTAACCAACCTAAAATAGATATACAAAAAATGAAAAAAGGTGAAGACTTAGAATTTACAGCAACAGTACAAACAAAACCTGAAGTAAAACTAGGAAAATATAAAGGTATAGAACTAAAAAAAGTAGAGTATACTGTATCTGATGAAGATGTAAACCATGAAATAGGTCATATGCAAGAAAAAAATGCAAGAGTAACAACTGTTGAAGATAGACCAGTTCAAAGCAAAGACATAACAACAATTGATTTTGAAGGATTTGTAGATGGAAAAGCATTCGAAGGTGGTAAAGCAGAAGGTCATGAACTAGAAATAGGAAGCAATACTTTTATACCAGGATTTGAAGATCAAATAATAGGAATGAATAAAGATGAAGAAAGAGACATCAATGTAAAATTCCCAGAAGATTATTATTCTAAAGAATTAGCTGGAAAAGATGCTACTTTTAAAGTAAAATTACATGAAATAAAAGAAAAGAAATTACCAGAATTAGATGACGAATTTGCAAAGGATGTTTCTGAATTTAATACGCTTAAAGAATTAAAAGACAGTATAAAAGATAAAAAACAAAAAGAGAATGATAACAAAGCTAAAAGAGAAATAGAAGATGCTGCAATAGAAAAAGTTTGTGAAAATACACCGGTGGACATACCATCAGGAATGATTAATTCAGAAGTAGCTAATATGGTTTCTGAAATGGAACAACAATTATCTTACCAAGGAATTAGCTTAGATCAATATTTAAAAATAATGAATAAAACAAGAGCTGAAATAGAAGATAACTACAAAGTTCAAGCAGAAAAAAATGTAAAAGCAAGATTAGTAATTGAAGCAATAATAAAAGAAGAAAATATAGCAGCTAGTGAAGAAGAAATAGCAGAAAAACTAAAAGAAATGGCAAACAATTATGGCAGAAAAATTGAAGATTTAGAAAAAAATGAACATTTAAAAGAATATATATCAGAATCAATAAAAGCCGAAAAAGCCATCGATTTAATAGTTGAAAATGCAAAAATAAAATAGCATATATAATAGTTAGGGGGAATTATTTATAATATTGTATCATATAATATTATTTACACTCACTAACTATTTGTTATATTATAGAAGTTTTTAATAAGGAGGAATTTTAATATGGAGAAAAACAGTTTAGTACCATATGTTATAGAACAAACATCAAAAGGAGAGAGATCTTACGATATCTTTTCAAGATTACTAAAAGATAGAATAATATTCTTAGGAGAAGATGTTAATCCAACATCTGCAGGACTAGTAGTAGCACAATTATTGTTTTTAGAGTCAGAAGATCCAGATAAGGAAATTTATTTATACATAAATTCACCAGGAGGTTCTATAACTGATGGAATGGCAATAGTAGATACAATGAACTATATTAAATGCCCAGTATCTACCATATGTGTTGGATTAGCTGCAAGTATGGGCTCAGTTTTATTAGCATCAGGAGAAAAAGGAAAAAGATTTGCAACGCCAAATTCTGAAATATTAATACATCAACCATTAATTGGCGGCGGTGGTCTTTCAGGCCAAACTACAGAAATAAAGATACATGCAGATCACATGGTTAAAACAAGAGAAAAACTAAATAAAATATTAAGTGAAAGAACTGGCCAACCATTAGAAGTAATTAATGCAGATACTGAAAGAGATCACTATATGACTGCACAAGAAGCTTTAGAATATGGATTAATTGATGGAATTATGGACAAAAGAAATTAAATATTATAAAAATAATATTTTGAAAGATTAAAGGAGATTGATTATGCCAAAAGGTGAAAAAGACAGAAATATAAGATGTTCTTTTTGCGGAAAATCGCAAAAAGAAGTTGAAAGAATCATTGCTGGCCCAGGGGTATATATATGTGATGAATGCATAAAGGTTTGTACAAATATTATAGAAAATGATTTGTATGAAGATAGTGAACTATCTTCGGGGGAAGAGAGAAGAAATGAATTATTAAAGCCTGAAGAAATAAAAAAAATATTGGATGAATATATTATTGGGCAAGATGAGGCTAAAAAAACTTTATCGGTAGCTGTATACAATCATTATAAAAGAATAAACAATAAAGAGAAAGAAAAAGATGATGTAGAAATACAAAAAAGTAATGTACTATTACTAGGACCAACAGGTTGTGGAAAAACCATGCTAGCTCAAACGCTTGCTAAAATATTGGATGTACCTTTTGCTATCGCAGATGCAACAACATTAACAGAGGCAGGATATGTTGGAGAAGATGTTGAAAATATCTTATTAAAGTTGATTCAAGCTGCCGACTATGATGTCGAAAGAGCAGAAAAAGGAATTATATATATAGATGAGATAGATAAAATATCTAGAAAATCTGAAAATCCATCTATAACTAGAGATGTAAGTGGCGAAGGTGTACAACAAGCTTTATTAAAAATAATAGAAGGTACTGTAGCATCTGTACCACCACAAGGAGGAAGGAAACATCCTCATCAAGAATTTATACAAGTAGATACACAAAACATATTATTTATTTGCGGCGGAGCTTTCGAAGGGCTTGAAAAAATAATAAATGATAGAATTGGTAAGAAATCAATAGGATTTGGAGCACAAATAGAAAGCAATAAAGAAATTGACAAATATAAGATATTTGAACAATTATTGCCACAAGATTTGTTAAAATTTGGATTGATTCCGGAATTCGTAGGAAGATTACCAATAATTACTACTTTAAAAGAATTGGACAAAGAAGCTTTAATAAGAATTTTAACAGAACCTAAAAATTCGTTGGTAAAGCAATATAAAAAGTTATTAAAATACGATAACGTAGATCTAGAATTTAGTGCTGAGGCCCTAGAAGCTATAGTTAATAAAGCAATGGAAAGAAAAACAGGAGCAAGAGGATTACGCTCTATAGTAGAAGAGATTATGAGAGATATAATGTTTGAAATACCTTCAAATAATAAAATAGAAAAATGTATAATAACTAAAGAAACTGTAGAAAATAACGAACCTCCAAAGCTAATAATTAATACAAATAGAGAAATACCTACAAAACCAAAAAGGATAACGACAAATAAAAAGAAAATAGAAACAGCATAATTATAATATCGGAGAAAATATGGAAGATAAAAAGAAATATATAAGAAATTTTAGCATTATAGCTCATATAGATCATGGCAAATCAACTTTGGCTGATAGATTGATAGAGATGACAGGTGTACTTTCGAAAAGAGAAATGGAAAGCCAAGTATTGGATAACATGGATATAGAAAGGGAAAGAGGAATAACTATTAAGTCTCAAGCTGTAAGAATGAAGTATAAAGCCAAGGACGGAAAAGAATATGAACTTAATTTAATAGATACTCCAGGACACGTAGATTTTAATTATGAGGTATCAAGAAGTTTGGCTGCGTGTGATGGAGCTGTCCTTGTTGTTGATGCGAGTCAGGGTGTCGAAGCCCAAACATTAGCAAATGTTTATTTAGCTTTGGATAATAATCTTGAAATAGTTCCGGTAATTAATAAGATTGATTTACCAAATGCTAGGCCGGAAGAGGTAAAAAAAGAGATTGAAGATATAATAGGAATACCAGCGATGGATGCACCTTGTATATCGGCAAAAACAGGTTTAAACGTTGAACAAGTGTTGGAAAAAATTGTATCTGATATACCAGCACCGACTGGAAATGAAAATGAATCATTACAAGCTTTAATATTTGACTCTATTTATGATAACTATCAAGGCGCTATTGCGTATTGTAGAATAAAAAATGGCACTGTAAAAGTGGGAGATACTATTAAATTGATGGCAACAGGGAAGAAATTTGTAGTAACAGAAGTTGGGTATTTTGAACCTGGAACATATAACTCTGCAGAAAAATTAACAGCGGGAGAAGTTGGATATATAGCGGCCAGTATAAAAAGCTTATCGGATATACGTGTGGGAGATACTATAACAAATAACGAGAGACCAGCATTAGAACCACTTCCAGGATACAAAAAAGTAAATCCAATGGTTTATTGTGGCCTTTATCCTGTTGATGGCAGCGATTATGAGAATTTAAAGATAGCATTGGAGAAATTAAAATTAAATGATGCTGCATTGGAATTTGAACAAGAAACCTCGGCAGCATTAGGTTTTGGGTTTAGATGTGGATTCTTAGGATTACTACATTTGGAAATAATTGAAGAAAGACTGGACCGAGAATTTGATTTAAGCTTAATTACAACTTCCCCATCGGTTATTTATAAAGTATATAAAACAGACGGAAGCATGTTGGAAATATACAATCCTTCAGATCTTCCTAAACCAGATGAAATATCAAAAATAGAAGAACCATTTGTACAAGCTGAGATTTTAACGCCAAAAGAATATGTAGGTAATATAATGGAAATATGCCAGAATCGTAGAGGAATATATATTGATATGAAATATTTGGACACAGATAGAGTAACATTAATATATGAATTACCATTAAATGAAATAATATATGATTTCTTTGATAAATTAAAATCAAAAACAAAAGGGTATGCTTCATTTGATTATGAGTTAAAAGAATATAGACCATCAAATTTGGTAAAATTAGATATCCTTGTAAATGGAGAGAATGTTGATGCACTATCATTCATAGTTCATAGAGATTCTAGCTATGAACGAGGAAGAAAAATGATAGAGAAATTAAAACAGGTTATACCTAGACAGTTATTTACAATACCTTTACAAGCAGCCATTGGAGGAAAGATTATAGCAAGAGAAACAATATCAGCAATGCGTAAGGATGTACTAGCTAAGTGCTATGGCGGTGACGTAACAAGAAAGAAGAAGTTATTAGAGAAACAGAAACGTGGAAAGAAAAAAATGAGAGAAATAGGCAATGTAGAGATTCCACAAGAAGCATTTTTGTCTGTTTTAAAATTAGAAGATGAGAATTAACAAGAATGGAGAAAATATGAATAAAAATAGTCACTATGTAAAAGAAAATAATTCAAATGCAGAAAAGTTTGAAGATCAAATAGAAGGAAGAAATGCGGTTTTAGAACTATTGGAAAGCGATAAAGATATCAACAAAATTTATATAACAAAAGGTGAAAAACATGGTTCTATAACTAAGATAATAGCCAAAGCAAAACAAAGAAAAGTAGTAATTATAGAAGTGGAAAAAGAAAAAATAGCACAAATGGCGCAAACTGATGCACCGCAAGGAGTAATTGCTATGGTTCCACCGTTTAACTATTGTGAAGTTGATGAAATATTAGAATATGCTAAAAACAGAAAAGAAAATGCTTTTATATTAATATTAGATGGAATCGAGGATCCACATAATTTAGGATCTATTATAAGGACTGCAGAGACAGCGGGAGTTCATGGAATTATAATTCCGAAAAGAAGAGCAGCATCAGTAAACAGCACTGTGGCAAAGACATCGGCTGGAGCGGTTAACTTTATGAAAATTGCAAGAGTAAACAACATTAGTGAAACAATAGAATATCTAAAAGAAAAAGATGTATGGATTTATGGAACTGATATGAATACGAACAAGACTTACTATGATGAAGATTTAACAGGAAATGTAGCGATTGTTATAGGTAGTGAAGGTTATGGAATGAGCAGACTTGTAAAAGAAAAGTGTGACTTTTTAATAAAGATTCCAATGAAAGGAAAAATAACATCACTAAATGCTTCTGTTTCTGCTGGAATAGTAATGTATGAAGTTGTAAAACAAAGAAAATAAAAATAACAATATATGAAGATTAAAAATTATACAAAATTATCGATAAACATTAAAAAATCTATTGACACTAATCTTCATATATGTTATTATAATTATGTACTTTAAAACAAGCGAAAATATTATATATAAATTAGTAAAAAATGAAGCGAAAAAATAGAAAAAAGCAGTAATTACTAGTTTATTATTTTGCACAAAAAACGGTGTAAAAAATATTTTAAAAAAATTAGAAAAAAGTATTGACACTTGTTGAAAAAAGTAGTAGAATAACAAACGTTCCACAATGAAACAAAAGGAACGAAAAAAGCACATTGAAAAGTAAATAACAAACCTTTGAAAAAAAGACCAATAGCGGTAGTTAATTTGTACTACCAAAAATAAAAACAAATAAAAAAGAGCAAATCAAAATTTGATTGTTAAGATTTATAACTTACGAAAGTAAGAAATATAAATACCAAAAACAAGAGAGTTTGATCCTGGCTCAGGATAAACGCTGGCGGCGCACATAAGACATGCAAGTCGAACGGAAGTCGTTATAAAAAGGATTGAAGATTTATCTGATTGAGATTTTATAACAATGGCTTTAGTGGCGGACTGGTGAGTAACGCGTGAGCAACCTGCCTATCAGAGGGGAATAACAGTGAGAAATCATTGCTAATACCGCATATGCCATAAACATCACATGATGAAAGTGGGAAAGGAGCAATCCGCTGATAGATGGGCTCGCGTCTGATTAGATAGTTGGGGGG
>ERZ780141.139-NODE-139-length-58094-cov-5.770999_pt1 | contig 58094 bp, 46 predicted proteins | sample MGYA00433080_ERZ780141 | MGnify/ENA primary metagenome ERZ780141 (study PRJEB29588, sample SAMEA2154047) | human gut metagenome | biome: human gut; feature: human-associated habitat; material: faeces | place: Denmark | collected 2008/2010 ... | reverse complement strand
CATCTGACTACGGATCAGAAGGTTACAGGTTTGAATCCTGTCGGAGTCACAAAAACAGAACTACAATAATGTGGTTCTGTTTTTTTATTGTTAATCATCGTGAATTTCGCTTTGCGGGGTTCTATAAGTGGTGGGTTTGTTGTATTTTTGCAATTATGAAAAGAAAATACATAAGTATACTTGCCCTTCTGACAACGGGACTTGTCGCCAATGCCGCTTTGACGGTCGATTGCTCGTTGCGTAAAGCTTTGTCCGTCACGCCTCCTGCGGGAACAGGATTAAATGACATATATATCATTTATGGAGGATCTGAAACCGTTTTGACATACACGTCAGAGTCTGGCGAAAACAATGTAAAATGGTTGGTGTATGATGAGCGGGGCGGTGGCTATGCAGAGGAAGTCTCGACGATAGACCGTAGTGGTGCGGTGTCAACGTTTCGCAATCCAAGAGTGAACTGCGGTTATATAATTGAGGATGGTGCAAAACGTAGTTATTTCTGGCTTGTGGATTATTCTAATTATGAATTCGCAATCAACGGAGTGTCATTTCCTGCCGAGCAGGACTGTGGTTCTGCGACATTGGAAGTGGATTGCGACTGCCCGACGATAACATATTATTCCGTTACTGGTGTACCTAAGGTGTTGAGCCGAGAGATCACAGTCAGCTACAACACTCTCGAGTGGAATGACGATGATGCGGTTTACAATGGTAAGGAAACAACAGAAACCGTGGCAAACCTGTCTGAAAGGATGGTTCTGCCTGCACCATTATGCGATACTCAGTTTGTGATTGACGGTGACAAGTTCCTGTCGCAATGGGGACTTGCAAAAACATTTACGACAGATATACTTAGTGCTTCGTCAATAGATTTTCAAACGACCGCGACCCAGCAGCGACGTGAGAATGGCAATGAACAAGGGACGGAGGAAGATGCACTTGGCGGATCTGCGCCGGCAACGATAACGTTTTCCGCAATATGCACCGATGCCGTGGAGCATAAAGAGTGGCAAATTTCTAAAAGCCAGGACTTCTCGACAGTCGACTATCGGTTTAACGAGGAGACAATCGATTATACATTCGACGAACAGGGTTCGTATTATGTTAAATTTATCGGCTCAAACAGCGATGCTTCGTGCACGAACGAAAGCGAAGTCTATACAGTGTCGATAGGGGAGTCTTTGCTTGATTGTCCTAATGCTTTTTCTCCTGACGCAAGTCCTGGATACAACGATGAGTGGAAAGTGTCGTATAAGTCTATCGTTGAGTTCAAATGTTGGATTTTCGACCGCTATGGCAATAAAATGATTGAGTTTGACGATCCGTCAAAAGGATGGGACGGTAAATACAAAGGCAAGTACGTCAAGCCTGGTGTCTACTATTATGTGATAGAGGCGAAAGGCGCCGATGGAAAAGAGTATAAAAAGAAGGGAGATATAAACATATTGAGGAGTACAAGAACCGACAGGAATGAAACTACAGAATAAGATTGCAATTGTGGTGTTTGCGGTGACAATGCCGTTTATGCCAATGCTGGCGCAGGGCAACGCCGTGGCATATGCGCCTGTTATCCCAGAGAAAGTGCATTTCGCCGACAGGGTTGTCGATCTTGACAGAATCGATTTCTACGAGCGCATGGACAGAGAGATGATATCGTTTGCTTATGGGCACACCAACACTCTTTTGACAATAAAACGAGCCAATCGCTATGCCCCTGGAATTGTGAAGATATTGAAGGAACAGGGCGTGCCTGAAGATTTGGTCTACTTGGCGGCAATTGAGAGCCATTATGATAACGCTGCTGTGTCAAGTGCCAAAGCTGTCGGTATGTGGCAGTTTATGCCGTCGACAGCAAAAGAATACGGTTTGAAAGTCAATGAATATGTTGACGAACGTTTGGATTGTGACAAATCCACCGTGGCGGCATGCAAATACTTTAAACGTGCTTATGCAAAATATAAATGCTGGCTTACCGTCGCCGCGGCATACAATGCCGGGATGGGGCGAATTTCCAAATCGCTGGAAACACAGGATGTGGAGCATGCGCTTGATTTGTATCTTAACAAAGAAACATCACGGTATATTTTCCGCTTGCTTGCAATGAAACTGATAATCGAGAATCCAGCAAGATATGGGTATGCGATAAAAGCAAACCAACTGTATCAACCGTTGGATTGCGACACATTTGTGGTGGCAGAGCCTGTAAAAGACTGGGTGCAGTGGTCGAAGGAGCACAATATTACTTATTCATTGCTTCGGGAATACAACCCGTGGATTCGGTCGGTATCGCTGCCGAATCCCAACAACAAAACTTATGTGGTTAAAATCCCGAAAGAAACAAGTTTGTACAGAAGCAAGCAGACATTAAAAACGTATAGAGAGAATTGGACAAGATAAAAAAAAATGATGAAACGGACTGCGTGGCTGTTTACGGAGCCAGGGTCCATAATCTCAAAAATATAGATGCTTTTATCCCACACGATAAATTGACTGTTATCACGGGACTTAGCGGCAGCGGCAAGTCGTCGTTGGCGTTTGACACGGTTTATGCGGAAGGACAACGTCGTTATATAGAAACATTTTCGTCGTATGCTCGAAATATGCTTGGGGCTCTCGAACGCCCGGATGTGGACAAGATAACGGGGCTATGTCCGGTAATTTCGATAGAGCAGAAAACGGTAAACAAGAATCCTCGGAGCACAATAGGCACAATTACTGAGGTCTATGATTTCTTGCGACTGCTCTTTGCCAGGATTGGAGAAGCCGTGTCATATAAAAGCGGAAAGCCCATGATAAAATATACAGAAGAACAGATTCTGGAATTGATATTGGGCAAGTTTGACAACCAAAAGGTGTTGATTCTCTCCCCGTTGGTCAATAACCGCAAGGGGCATTACAAGGAGTTGTTCGAACAGTTGCGCCGTAAAGGATATCTGAATGTGCGCGTTGACGGCGAGCTACAGGAAATCGTTGTGGGAATGCGTCTCGACCGCTATAAAAACCATAATATTGAACTGGTTGTAGACAAGCTGAAGGTGTCGGGCAAAGACAGTCAACGCCTTAAAGAAACAATTGCGGTTGCAATGAAGCAGGGCGATGGCGTTATTCAGGTTTTTGACGTGGAAAAAGGTGAAGGCTTTTTCTACAGTAAGTCGCTGATGGACCCGATAACAGGTTTGTCGTATAGAGAACCTGCACCACACAATTTTTCATTCAACTCAATGCAGGGGGCTTGCCCAAAGTGCAAGGGACTTGGCAGTGTGAATCTGATTGATGTGGATAAGATTATACCAGACAAATCAAAAACGATATATTCTGGGGGTATTCTGCCATTGGGTAGCTATTCAAACAACTTTATATTTTCACAGATTGCGGGAATTTGTGAGAAAGAGGGGTATTCTTTGAAAACGCCAATCAAGGATCTTTCGGAGAAAGCACTTGATGAGATTCTTAATGGAACGGACGAGGCTCTCGTCAATCCTGCAGGAATCGGCAGGGGGTATCAACCTACATATGACGGCATTGTGAAATATATCGAGATGCAGCAAAACGATGAAGTGTCGTCCAAAGCACAGAAATGGGCTGGGCAGTTCTACACTCCTACAGTGTGTCCGGTGTGTCATGGAGCAAGGCTCAACAGGGAGGCTCTGCATTATTTCATCGATGGTAAAAACATTGACGAGCTTGCCAATATGGAATTGTCTGACTTGAAGGAGTGGGTCGATACGGTGGAACAGAAATTGGGCAAGCAACAACAGGTCGTGGCAAAGGAAATCTTGAAGGAGATTCGTTCACGGTTGCATTTCCTTAACGATGTGGGACTTGACTACTTGTCGTTGTCGCGCAGTTCAATGTCGCTGTCAGGAGGCGAGAGCCAACGCATACGGCTCGCCACGCAGATTGGCTCCCAACTGGTCAATGTGTTGTATATCCTGGATGAACCAAGCATTGGCCTGCATCAAAGGGACAATGACAGACTTATCCATTCGCTGAAGGAATTGCGCGACCTTGGTAATACTGTGGTCGTAGTGGAGCATGACAAAGACATGATGTTGGAATCGGATTATGTGATTGACATCGGACCCAAGGCCGGTCGTAAGGGTGGAAAAGTTGTGTTTGCCGGGACTCCTGAAGAGATGCTTAAAAGTGGCACGCTGACAGCTGGATATTTAAACGGCTCGTTGAAAATAGAAGTGCCGGCAAAGCGAAGAAAAGGCAATGGAAAAAAACTGACGTTGAAAGGTTGCTCGGGCAATAATTTGAAAGATGTAGACCTGACTCTGCCTCTGGGCGCACTGATTTGCGTCACAGGAGTGTCGGGCAGTGGAAAATCAACAATCATTAACGAAACGCTTCAGCCGATTTTGAGTCAGAAATTCTATCGTTCGTTGAAAGAGCCGCTGCCATATAAAGCCATAAAAGGCATTGAAAACATTGACAAGGTGGTCACGGTTGACCAGGCGCCAATCGGAAAGTCGCCGAGGTCAAACCCCGCGACATACACCAATGTGTTTGCCAACATACGCAATTTGTTTGTGGAACTTCCGGAAGCCAAAATCAGAGGGTATAAGCCAGGACGCTTTTCTTTTAATATGTCGGGAGGACGTTGTGATGTGTGCAAAGGAAACGGCTATCGCTCGATTGAAATGAATTTTCTGCCAAACGTATTGGTGCCTTGCGAGGCTTGCCATGGCCAACGCTACAACAGAGAAACGCTTGAAGTCAGATTCAAGGGTAAATCAATAGCGGATGTACTCGACATGACAATAAATCAGGCTGTGGAGTTTTTTGAAAATATGCCGTCAATATTGTCGAAGATTAAGGTGCTTCAGGACGTCGGTCTGGGGTACATAAAACTTGGACAGCCATCAAGCACGCTGTCCGGCGGAGAGAGTCAACGAGTGAAACTTGCCACGGAATTATCAAAGAAGGATACAGGCAAAACGCTTTTTATCCTCGACGAGCCGACAACAGGATTGCATTTTGAAGACATCCGTATTCTCATGGGGGTACTCAACAAACTTGTTGACCGGGGCAATACGGTATTGGTTATCGAGCACAACCTCGATGTCATAAAATGCGCAGACTACATTGTGGATATGGGGCCAGAAGGGGGAAAAAACGGGGGCAAAATCATTGCCGTCGGCACTCCGGAAGAAATTTGTGAGTCAAAAGATTCAATTACTGGAAAATTCCTGCGAAAGGAATTGATGAATCTGTGATTGTTTATTAAGTTTGTAAAAAATATAAGATATGGATATAGTAGAATTGATACAGAACAATGGCAAGTGCGGATTCTCTTTTGAGGTGTTGCCGCCACTTAAGGGAAAGGGCATTGTGCAGATTTATAATGCAATAGACAAACTGAAAGAGTTTGATCCACTATACATAAACATAACTACCCATCGTAGTGAGTACGTGTTTAAGAGCAATGACGACGGGACGTACCAGCGAGTGTCGGAGCGGTCCAGACCGGGCACGGTGGCTGTGGCCGCTGCAATACAACAGAAATATGGCATTCCTGCCGTGCCGCACATCATTTGCAGCGGTTTCTCGAAAGTGGAAACAGAATATGCGTTAATCGACTTGAACTTCTTGGGCATAAACAATCTGCTTTTGCTTAGAGGCGACAAGGCGAAGCATGAGAACCGTTTTGTACCAAATGAAAATGGCCACGCTCATGCAAGTGAATTGCAGGAGCAGGTTAACAATTTCAACAATGGCTATTTTATAGACGGAACAAAAATGGATATAATGACCGACTCGCGGTTCTCGTATGGGGTGGCAGGCTATCCGGAGAAACATGATGAAGCCCCGAATATGGACATCGACTTAATGTTTTTGAAGGATAAAGTCGACAAAGGTGCTCGATATATTGTGACACAAATGTTTTTCGACAACCAAAAATATTTTGATTTCGTCGACAGGTGTCGGGCGATAGGCATAACTGTGCCGATTATCCCGGGCCTGAAACCCATTGTTATCGCTTCGCAGTTGACAATTCTTCCCAAGGTATTCCATGTGGATTTGCCGACTGACCTGGCTACAGAATTGCTGAAATGCAAAGACAATGTGGAGGCAAAGCAGATTGGAGTGGAGTGGTGCACAATGCAAGCGAAAGAATTGATGGATAGGGGTGTGCCAAGCATTCATTTCTATTCGCTCAATGCAACAGAAAGTGTTAGACAAGTAGCAAAATCTATATATTGATAAAAATGAAATTCAGTGATATAAAAGGTCATGACGACGTTAAACGCCGGTTGCGTGACATGGCGGATTCCGATCGGATTCCTCATGCTCTTTTACTGGAAGGAGAGGAGGGAATCGGCAAATTACAGATGGCGCTGACGTTTGCTCAGTATGTGCATTGCGAGCATCGCGTCGGGGGAGAGCCATGTGGCAAATGCCCGTCTTGTTTGCAGCACCAGTCAAACAATCACCCGGATTTGTTTTACGCATTTCCGATATTCAAGAAGGCGAGTGAGACGGTGTTTTGCGATGAATATATCACTGAATGGAACGAATTCTTGGCGCATAGCCGCTACCATTCGTTTGAAGACTGGCTTGGCTTTTTAAATCCCGGGACAAAGCAGCCGGTGATTTACAACTCAGAGGGTAGTCAGATTATACATAAAATCAGCGTGAAGTCATATTCGTCGCGCTATAAGATTATGATAATGTGGTTGCCTGAAAAAATGAAGGAAGAATGTGCAAACCGTCTGCTCAAAATGATAGAAGAGCCTTATGAAAACACGGTTCTGCTGTTTGTCAGCAACAAGCCAAATGAAATATTGCCCACGATATATTCCCGCATTCAACGTGTTGGGATGAAGCGTCTGTCTGACAGTCTTGTGGCAGAATGTTTGACGCAATCGCTCGCCGTTGATTCTCAGACGGCAATGTCGTTTGCGGCGTTGTCCGAGGGAAGTGTCACAAAGGCAATGGGGCTTATGGATTCCGCAGCCGACAATGCAATGTTTCTTGACATGTTCAAGCAGTTGACACGAATGGCTTATCTTCGTGATGTGCGTGGATTGAAGGTCTGGTCGGAGGAGGCTGCCGATATGAAACGGGAAAAGAATGTCTTGTTCCTGGCATATTTAAGCCGTTTGTTCCGCGAGAATTTCATCTACAACATAGGCAACCGCTCATTGAATTATCTTACTCCGCAAGAAGAGCAATTCAGTGCAAAGTTTTGCCCGTTTGTCAATGAACGCAATGTCGAAGCCATTGAAAATGAAACCGCTCGTGCGGCATCCGACATCGCAAGAAATGCAAATGCAAAAATCGTAATGTTTGATTATGCTGTCAAAATGGTGGTGGCATTAAGAATGTAGATTCCTGTAGATATGAAACCATTCCTTAAGAAAGTTGCCGATGTCTACGCCCTGAATGAGGCTGACAGGTTATATAAATATTGTTTCGTGTTGCCCAATAGGCGCAGCCGTGTGTTCTTTGAGTCGTATTTGTCGGATGTGTTGAACGACAAGCATTCGATATTCCCGGAGTTGACCACTATATCAGATTTTATCGATGAATATTCCGATTTGGTTGAAGCAGGACGTGTGGAGCAGTTGTTTTTGCTGTATCAAGCATATCGCACACTTGCGGAGCGCGACCAAAAGCAGTATGACGACTTTGACCACTTTCTGCATCTTGGCGATATGCTATTGAATGACTTCAATGACATCGACCGTTATATGGTTGATGCGAAGGAGCTGTTTTTCAATATGCGTAATCTGGAGAATATAAAAACGGATTATCTTTCAGACGAACAGATTGCTGTCATCAAGGAATATTGGGGTGTTGACAAAAAAGAGGTGAAAGAAGATTCTCTGTTTGTCCAATCGTCATATGTAAACCTGTGGGACAATATGTATGAGCTGTACAACTCTTTTCTACAGGCTCTTGAGGAAAAAGGATTGACGTATGGAGGGCAGAGTTACCGCCGCGTCGCTGAGAAAATAAACAAAATGGGTGCGGATGATTTCAATTTTGAAAGGATTATATTCGTTGGATTCAGCACTTTGTCCAATGCGGAAAGAATGATATTCGAGAGGTTTAAAAAACTTGGAATAGCGGATTTTTATTGGGATTTTGAATCGGCATTTCTGGACAAGGACAATAAAGGCTCTTATTTCTTAAATCAATACATTCCGGAGTTCAAGTCGATATATGATATAATGGACAGCAAGCCGACAGTGCCCAACATCAACATATTGTCTGTTCCGTCGGGCTCCGGTCAAGGGCTTGTTGTCAGATCTGTGCTGGAGCAGCTTGTTGCCGAAAACAAACTTGACGTCAGCGATGCTGTAAATACGGCAATTGTCTTGCCCGAGGAAAAATATGTCAATTCGGTGCTCGACTCTGTGCCGGAGATGTTCAAGTCGATCAACATTACTATGGGTATGTCGGTCGGACAGAGTCCTATCGCTTCTTTTTTGACGAATTTGGCCAATCTGGAACATCGCAAGAAGGAGCTTAAAGGGGAATTGTCGTATTTCTATGAGGATGTTGAGATGTTGGCGTCTCATCCGTATGCAGTTATGGTTGGCGGCACAGGAATCAATGACTTGGTAGGAGAAATTCATCGTAAAAATGCATACTTCGTACCAAAGTCGATGATTGCCGAGGGCGGCCGGGATTTGTCTGATTTGTTTGGCATAAATGAAGAAGAGCCAATGGTGTATGTTGAACGGATTCTGACCCGCATCAATAGTGCATTGGAAAAGGATAAGAACAATTTGATTGAGCGTTATTTTGTTGTGCAATACATGCAGGCCCTCAATCAGATAAAGACCGTTATGAATAGATTCAACGTGCATGTAGAAAAGCAATCGTTGTTTTTCCTACTGTCGCGCACAATGTCGGGGGCAATTGTGCCATTTGAAGGAAAACCGCTGCACGGATTGCAGATAATGGGCGTGCTGGAGACGAGGTCGTTGGATTTTAAAAATATCATAGTCCTGTCGATGAACGAGAAGGTGTTTCCGACAAAGCATTATACGAAATCGTTTATTCCCAACAGTATTCGCTCGGCATATGGCTTGTCGACGTTTAAATATCAGGACTCGATGTATGCATATTATTTCTTCCGAATGATAAGTCGTGCGGAGAATGTGTTTCTACTTTACGATTCGCGAGTGCAGGGTGTGTCGAGCGGGGAGGAATCGAGATATATCAAACAGCTTGCTCAGGTTTACAATCGTGGACGCAATCATCAGGTGATTTACGATTATTCGGTTTTCGCCATTGAAGAGCCCTCAATTTCAATCCGCAAAACGGACCGTATAATGAGTATCTTGAATGATTTCAGGTCGACCGAAGACAAAGATAATATAAGATATCTTTCAGCAAGTTCAATTAATACATATCTGGACTGCCAGTTTAAGTTCTATTTGCAGAAGGTGGAGGGCTTTCAAGAGGAGGATTCGGTTACGGATTTCATAGACAGCTCAACATTCGGCACTGTGGTGCATGGTGCAATGGAAAAGCTCTATGGCCGTGAGCCAAGGCACATTGACTCCGCATTCTTTGACCGCTACCTGAGAAATAAAAATAAAACTTATGTTGAGACAATAGAACTTGAGAAGGTTGTGACGTATGCTGTCAATAAATATTATAAGCGCCTTGATGAGTCACGATGCTATGAGAAGCCTACCGACGAAGCTGATTTGATTGCAAAAATTGTAATGTACTATGTAAAAAATGCATTAATTCAAGACCATCGCCTCGGTGCGTTTGACTATGTGGCGAGTGAGAAGGAATTGGCATTTAATTGGGATATGGGCGATGGCGTGTCGTTCAATTTTAAATGCTTTATAGACAGAATCGACTTTGTCGAAGGCAAACTGCGTATTGTTGATTACAAGACCGGCTCGGATGATGTGCAAATAAGCAAGCCTGATGATTTTGAGGACTTGTTTGCTCCGGATTCGAATGGGGCGCATAAAAAAGCTCTTTTGCAACTGCTGCTATACTGCAACGCATATGCAACTCATGAGCATTATGCAGATGACATTACACCTGTTATATATAAGTTCAGAGATGTGGATAAATGTCTGAATGGAAAGTATGATATACAGCAATCCTATCTTAATGGCAAGTCAATAAGATATAAACCAGTAGACGGATATTTGAACGATTTGAAAAACGACAAGTTTTTGGAACGGATCAGAAAAGTCATACGTGATATTTTTGACAAGGATGTGCCGTTTGTGCAAACCGAGCACAAAAATAGATGTTTGTATTGTCAATTCAATAAAATTTGCTCACGCAGTGAAGATTAGACGCAAATATTTTGTGCCATTGCGAAAAAAAGCGTATCTTTGTGCCGCTTTTTAAGGATTCCATGTGTGATGGGAAGTTAAGGAGCAAAGCACTTAATTTTGAGTAACACAAATTTTAAAAAACAATGAAAACTTACAATTTATCAGCTCAGCCAAGAACAGAAATTGGCAAGAAAGCATCAAAATTGTTGCGTAACGCAGGTCTTATCCCAGTTGGTTTGATTGGTGGTGAGCGAGTTGACCTTCCATATGCAGGCGCATTGAAAGAAGGCGAGCGTGTAGTAGACCTTGGCAACAACAAGGGTATCATCGTTACAAGCCTTGCTGTAAAGGCAGAGGATGTTCGTAAATTGATCTACACTCCGGAAATTTTCGCAATTGATTTGGATGTTAATGGAGCTAAAAAGACTGCAATTCTTAAGGAAATCCAATTCCACCCAGTAAAGGATGAGATTCTTTATATCGATTTGCTCGAAGTAAATGATAAGAAACCGGTAGTAATCGAGGTCCCTGTTAAGTTGGAAGGTCACGCCGAGGGTGTTAAAGCCGGTGGTAAATTGAGCCTTTCTATGAAGAAACTTAAGGTTAAAGCAGTTTATACAAACATCCCAGAGCGTTTGGTTATCAACGTTGACAACTTGGGTCTTGGTAAGACAATGCAGGTTGGCGATCTTAGCTTCGAAGGTCTTGAATTGACAAATGCAAAGAACGCTGTTGTTTGTGCAGTTCAGTTAACTCGTGCCGCTCGTGGTGCCGCTCAAGCTGCTGCCGCTGCGAAATAAACTAAGCCAGCAAGATGAAATATCTTATTGTAGGGTTGGGTAATATTGGTGCTGAGTATCAAGAAACCCGCCACAATATGGGATTTATGATATTGGATGCTTTCGCCAAAGCATCCAATATTGCTTTTGAGACCAAGCGATATGGCGATGTTGCTGAGACTCGGGTCAAGAATAAACAACTGCTGTTGCTTAAACCATCGACCTACATGAACCTAAGTGGCAACGCTGTAAAGTATTGGATGGACAAGGAGAATATCCCATTGGAAAATGTTTTGGTTCTTGTCGACGATCTGGCTTTGCCGCTGGGAACAATACGGATTAAAGGAAAAGGGAGCGATGCGGGGCATAATGGCTTGAAAAACATTGCGCAGATGCTTGGTTCTCAAAATTATGCCAGATTGAGATTCGGCATTGGCAACGATTTCCCCAAAGGCACACAGGTGGATTTTGTTCTCGGGCATTTCTCGGCTGAAGAAAAGAAGCTGCTGGAGCCAAGAATTGAAGTGGCGGTGGAGGCGATGAAAACATTCTGCCTGTCAGGTCTTGGCTTTACAATGAACAACTACAACAATAAGTAGAGAATACATGAAATAGGCATAAGCGGGTCGTGGACGTGTTGTCTGCGCACTCGCTTTTATTTATTATATTACACCTTCGAAGAATATAATATCGTTTTCATAGTCTGTGACTTTGCTTCCGTCTCCGACCATTCCGAATCTTCGTTGGAATCAACCGTCAGCCCTCCTCCACAGAATAAGATTTGGCTGTCTTTATCAAATGTCAAAGATCGAAGATTTACAAAGTAGTCAAAGCCAGATGACGTGACCGGTCCAAGGTATCCGCCATAATACGTGCGCGGATGTGATTCTATTTTCGAAATGGCTGTTTTTGCAATGGCGGTAGGCAAACCGCAAAGGGCAGGGGTGGGATGCAACTCACTGACCAGCAATTCAGCGGCACTCATAGAGACAACGTTTGCGGCAAATCTATTGCAAAGGTGTGCCACGCGTCCGGCTGTCAACGTCGTTCTTGGAAATTTTATGTATGTTATGCCGTTTCTGAGAAATATGTCCTCTATGTAGTCGGCCACATATCCCTGTTCTTGAATCTCTTTTATGCCCCATTCTTTGTCGTTGTCAGCAGCAAGTCTTGTTCCCGCCAACGCCATAGTAGAGAACTGGGAACCATGAAAGCGAGCCAATGTCTCAGGCGAAGCGCCAGCCCATGCTCCTGTTTCTTGGGCATTGAAGATGAAGATAAAAGCCTGAGGGTATTTTTCTGCCATCTGCTGAAAGGCCAATCCCCAATCAATTGTTGGATATTCGCATTTGATTACTTTGGAGAGTACGATTTTTTCAAGAGAGCCATTTCGCAATGCTTTCATGCATTGCTGAAAAGAAGAAGCATATTCTTTGCGTGTTGTTTCTGAGAAATCACCGATGGATTCGGTTGACGCCTTGATGCAAAAATCAGTCCCGCAATTGCAGAAATCGTAAGCATTCAGACCTTTGGGGATGAATACGCTTGGGTGTCGGAAATCGTCGAATGGTGAGACTTTAAAACCTTCAGATTCGCATGTCTGGCTGGTTATAGGTGCCGAAAAATGGTAAAGCCTATCGTCTGGGAGACGATAGGCGTAGAATGTGATATTGTTTTTTATAGCTTTATTTATGGCTTTCCGCAATGTCTCCATCAGAAGTCTTTCAGTCTTGCCATTAGCTCGAAAGGTAGAGCGTCTGTAATCTCAACATCATAGAAATTTCCGACTGTCAACCGGTCATCCTTGTCAATCAGCACTTCAGGATCAACCTCTGGAGAGTCAAACTCTGTACGACCGACAAAATAGTCGGGCTCTTCACGGTCAATGACAACAGTCATAGTCTTACCGATTTTAGATTGGTTGGATTCCAAGGCTACATCTTCCTGGATTGTCATAATTTCCTCAAGGCGACTTTCCTTAACTTCTTGCGGAATGCTGTCTGAGAAATTTTTGGCAGCATATGTGTCGTCTTCTTCGCAATAGGCGAAAGCTCCCATACGCTCGAATTTCGCCTCTCTGACAAACTCTTTAAGCTCATTAAACGCGTCTTCTGTTTCTCCAGGGAAGCCCACCATCAGAGTGGTGCGAATGTGTATCCCAGGCACTTTTTCGCGAATGGTGCGTATTAGCGCGAGAGTTTCCTCTTTTGTGATGTGGCGGCGCATATTCTTCAATACATCGTTGTTGATGTGCTGAAGGGCGATGTCAAGGTAGTTGCACACATTGGAATGTCTTGCCATTACGTCCAAAATCTCATACGGGAATTCGGAAGGGTAGGCATAGTGCAGCCTAATCCATTTGACTCCGTCAATTTCCGCCATCCTGTCGATAAGTTCCGGAAGGGCAAGCCGCTTGTATATGTCAAGACCGTAGGACGACAAGTCCTGGGCAATGACGTTGAATTCTTTTACTCCTTTTCCCACCAACCTTCTTACCTCTTCAAGGATTTCTTCAATAGGACGCGACTTGTATCTGCCAGTAATCAGTGGAATTGCACAGAATGCACAAAAACGATTGCAGCCCTCGGCAATTTTGAGATATGTGTAATGAGAGGGGGTGGTTATGACTCTATCGTAAGGCATTGTCGCAGGATTGCGCTTGATTATGTCGGATACAATGTTTACCCAATCAAACTTGCCATAGATTCTGTCTATTTCAGGAATCTCGGCCAATAAGTCGTCGCGATATCTTTCAGACAAGCATCCCATAACATAGAGCTCCTTTATGCGACCTTCGTTCTTGGCCTCGGCATAGGTCAATATCGTGTTTATTGATTCTTCCTTGGCATCGCCTATAAATCCGCATGTGTTTATGATAACTATGTCGCCATCTACGTTGTCTGAATTGTGGAATGCTTGAAAACCAGAAAGCTCCAATTGCTTAAGAAGGCGTTCTGAATCTACGAGATTTTTTGAGCATCCAAGCGAAATGACATCTATACGTTTTTTATCCATTTCAAACCGTTCTGATTAAGAAAACAAAGAATCAACAAATTCTTTTTTGCGGAAAATCTGCAAATCCTCGAGTCCCTCACCAAGACCGATATATTTGACTGGAATCTTAAACTGGTCGCTTATGCCAATCACTACGCCACCTTTGGCGGTGCCATCAAGTTTGGTTATAGCCAATTCGTTTACCTCTGTCGCAGCAACAAATTGTTTTGCTTGTTCAAATGCATTTTGCCCAGTAGAGCCGTCAAGCACCAGAAGCACTTCGTGAGGTGCGTCGGGAACAACTTTCTGCATAACATTTTTAATTTTCGAGAGCTCTTTCATCAATCCCACTTTGTTGTGCAAGCGTCCGGCTGTGTCGATTATCACAACATCTGCACCGGAGGCTTTGGCCGAACTTACGGTGTCAAACGCGACCGACGCAGGGTCAGAGCCCATTTGCTGCTTGACAACAGGCACATCTACCCGTTCGCCCCATATCTGCAATTGTTCAATGGCTGCCGCACGGAATGTGTCGGCGGCTCCCAAAACGACTTTGTTGCCCGCCTTCTTGAACTGGTATGTAAGTTTTCCGATAGTAGTCGTTTTTCCAACCCCGTTTACGCCCACAACCATTATTACATATGGCTTTTTGTCGGACGGAACGGAAAAGTCGGGAGTGTCGGCATTGTTGTTTTCCGCAAGCATTTCTGTTATTTCATCACGAAGCAGCGTATTCAGCTCCGATGTCGATACGTATTTATCGCGTGCAGCGCGTTTCTGCAGCCGGTCTATAATCTTGAGAGTCGTTTCCACACCAACATCAGATGTTATAAACACCTCTTCCAGATTGTCCAGAAAATCATCATCGATTTTGGACCTGCCGGCAACCGCCCGCTTAAGCTTGTCAAACAAACCTTGCTTGGTCTTTTCCAAGCCTTTGTCCAACGTTTCTTTCTTTTCCTTGCTGAAGAAATTAAAAAATCCCATATATATTACGTTTTTTATTCAGATTATATTAGCGGCTGCCCTGTATGTTTGTTGCGGTCTGCTTTATTTGCTTACGTGCCAATTGCAGTTTGCGAGCAAATTTAAGTCTCATATTAGCGGCGTCATGGGCTGCCGTTATTGCGGTTGCATAATTGACAACATTCTTAATAGCGCTCTTTTCCTTCTGTGAAAGCACTTGTTTGTAACTCTTTGAACCGTTGACAAATTTAATAGTTATTGGAAGTGCGGTATTCTGAGCGATGAAAGAAAGAAAATCCCCACATTCCTGAGCGTTGAACGTGACAAGCTCAACATTCTGTCCATTGTCGTTATAACGGTAGTTTCTTGAGTTTGAGGGCGGTACGTTGCCAGTAGCGACGTTGGTGGTGTCGGCTATGGCGCAAATCCGCGTATGTCTGATGCGATGTCCTCTCAATGAAGACAGGAGGGAAATGTCTCCGTGTTCTGCAACCCTGGCAACGATTCCTGTTACAGAAGGGATTCCATCGTCGGGCATAGTTTTATCAACAAAATATCCTTCTACCATATCTGCACTCTTTACAAACTTAAGATTGTGCTTTATAGAGTCTGCCGCAGCCATACTTTGCTCAAGGACTTTCTCGTTTGCAATGCTGTCTGCCAAAGTCCTCTTTTCTGTAATCATAGTTTGTATATGCATTGCTTTACGTTGCACATCGATCAAACCAGGATATGTTTTCATCAAAGAATCAATCATCAACATCGCATTGTCGTAGTCCTTTCCGGCATACATACTTTTTATTTCCGACATTATTTGTTCTGCTTTCTCCGAATCCTCTGCCTGCTTGCTGTTGCCACAGGAAAACGAACAAAACAGGCATGCTGAAAGTAGCGTATATTGAAATATATGTTTAATTGTTGCGTCTAACATCTTTTACTCCTTTTATTGCTGTTATTTTCTTTATCAGATTATTGAGTGAAACAGTGTCGTTGACTCCGACGACAAGACGCCCTTGAAACAATCCGTCATTCGAGTCGATGGCAATGCTACGCAAAGATACACTTTTTTCTTTAGTTATTAAAGACGTTATGTTGTTAACAATGCCAATGTCATCATTGCCAATGATGCTTAACGGCACTGCAAATTGGTTGCCGCCGACAATTTCACTCCATGCTGCCTTGATGGTGCGGTATGGATAGCGGTTCATCAGATGGCGTGCATTGGGGCAGCCGCGCTTATGGATTTTTATGGCGCCGTCGCTTGCTATAAATCCCATAATATCGTCACCTTGAATAGGCATACAGCATTTTGAAAGCTTGAAATTTATTCCCTTTATGCCTTCTCCAATAATCACCACGTCGCTGGATTCGGAGCTTGACAGTGCAGGCGGTTGCATAACAAATTCTTGCGCGGAGCGACTGGATGCAATCTGTTGGGTCTCGTCTTCTTTTTCTTTTAAAGCGACATAACTGTCCACAATTTGCCCGATGTCAAGTTTTTCACTTGATATCTCGTTATAGAAGTCTGTGGCGGTTTTGTATCCAAGCCGTTTTATTACTTTTGTCAGAATGGCTTCTTCTATTTCGATTTTCCGATTCTTGAAACGTCGTTGGAGCAATTCCTTGGCAAACTCCGCTGAACGGTTGCTTATTTCGTTAAGCGATTGGCGGATTTTATTTTTTGCCTTGGAGGTCGTCACTATGGAAAGCCATTGCTGTTTTGGCTGCTGTGTGGATGATGTCAGGACTTCGACGGTGTCGCCGTTTTTCAACTCATAATTAATCTTATGTGTTTTGCCGTTGACTTTCCCGCCAATGCAGGTGCAGCCAATCTTTGAATGTATGGCGAATGCAAAGTCAAGAATTGTGGCTCCAAGAGGCAGTCTGAACAAGTCGCCCTTAGGAGTAAATATAAATACTTCCTTATCGTAGACGTCCATATTCATCTTTTTCATTATTTCGGGAGTGTCTTTTCCCGATGTTTCAAGAAGATCGCGAACGTTTGCCATCCAATCATCGAGACTTTTCTCGCTCTTCACACCTTTATACTTGAAATGGGCAGCCAAACCCTTCTCTGCAATTTCATCCATACGCTGCGTGCGTATTTGAACCTCCACCCAGCGTTGGCCTGGGCCGGTTACCGTAGTATGCAGCGATTCGTATCCGTTCGATTTTGGAATGGATATCCAATCCTTCAATCTCGAAGGGTTTGGCTTGAACATGTCTGTCACAATGGCAAAGGCTTTCCAACAGTCGCTTCTCTCGTTTTTAAGAGGGGTGTCGATAATGATTCGTATGGCAAACAGATCATAGATGTCTTTGAGTTCCGCATTCTGTTTCCTCATCTTGTTCCAAATGGAATAGATGGACTTGGTGCGCCCTTTTATCTCAAATTTGAAGCCGTCATCCTCAAGCTTCTTTTTAATCGGAGCGATAAATTCGGCAATATATTTGTCTCGTTCCTGCTTTGACTCATTGAGCTTATGGGCGATTTGTGTATATAAATCTCTGTTTGTGTATTTCAGAGACATGTCTTCTAATTCCGACTTGATTTTATAAAGGCCCAAGCGGTGTGCCAATGGGGCATAAAGATAGAGAGACTCCGATGCGATGTCAAACACGAACTTCTGATTGGGATGGTGGTTGATTGCTTTCATCAACGCAAGACGGTCGACAATCATTATTATAATCACACGGATATTTTCAGCAAATGCCATCATAAGTTTGCTGAAATTCTCATCGCGTTGTGTTGTCTGTTTCTTGTAAAGATCAGCAACGTTCTTCAGTCCATGTATAATCGAGCGGACGTCATCTCCGAATTCCGCCTTTACATCCTCAAGGGAAAAGTAGTCGTCGGAACATATTTGATAAAGCAATGTGGCTATAATCATATTCCTGTCGGCTCCCACATATCGGGATAGGAGTAGTGCTGTGTTCAAGTGTCTGACCGACGGATTTATCCCATATTTGTCACGGTGGGCTTTGCCTGCCGCAATCCCGCCCTTTATAATGTCTTCAATTCTTCGGATCTCTGGATACGATAAATCATCGGCAAGCGCGATTCTTAACTCTCGAAAGGCACTGATTACAAATTTCCGCTCTTTGTCTGTATAATATGTTTCCATCATCTTTATTTCCATAAAGTTTTCCAAACTTACGAATTTTTTGTCAATTTATAGCCTTTGTTACGGTAAAAATTAGTAAGTTTGAGTGCCTAATATAACAATTTATTCAAAACTATGTTTACAGAACACGATTTACAACAAATTAAGGACCATAGCTTGAGCGTAGAACAAATTGAAAGGCAGTTAGATGCGTTCAAAAAAGGGTTCCCTTTCCTTAAATTGTCGGCAGCAGCGACGGTGGGCAATGGAATTTTGCGCTTAGGCGCGGCCGAGGAGGAAAAATTCATTAACGAATGGGAGAGTTACTTGGCTGCGGGCGGACATATCTTGAAATTTGTGCCGGCATCGGGTGCGGCAAGTAGAATGTTTAAGAATCTTTTCTCCTTCGTTGATGGTGACAGAGATGTCCCAACCGACAGTTTTATGAAGAATTTCTTCGATGAGATTCATAAATTTGCTTTCTATGACAGGCTGAATGCAAAACTGGAGGAAACCGAGGGCGCGACAATCGATCAATTGATGAAAGACGGAAAATACAAAACCATCGTTTCTTGTCTTTTGATGCCGAAAGGTTTGAACTACGGAAGCCTTCCAAAAGCGATGCTCGATTTTCACAAGGTCGGCTCGGAAGTGCATACTGCCATGGAAGAGCATCTTGAGGAAGGCGCTCAATATGCTAAAAATTCCTCAAACGAGGTGAATCTGCATTTTACTGTATCGGAGGAGCACAAGTCACTTTTCAACGATAAACTGAAAGAAGCTATGCCTGTGATGGCATCAAAATTCGGATGTGAGTACAACGTGACTTTGTCAACACAAAAACCTTCCACCGACACGATTGCCGTCAACAAAGACAATACACCTTTCCGAGAGAACGGAGAATTATTGTTCCGTCCAGGAGGGCATGGTGCATTGATAGAAAATCTTAACGATGTAGACACAGATGTCGTATTTATTAAGAATATTGACAATGTGGTGCCAAGCACTTCGAGGAAAGCGACAATTAGATATAAGAAAATTATTGGAGGTGTTCTTGTTGAAGTGCAGAAAAAAATTGCTGAATATCTTGAACTCCTTGACAGCGGAAAATACACAATGGAGCAAGTGCTTGAGATTGTAAGATTCCTACAGCGCAAATTGTGCGTCAGATATGAAAACGTAAAACACCTTGAAGACTCTGAACTGGTCGTGTATTTGAAGCACAAATTAAACAGACCTATCCGCGTTTGCGGTGTGGTTAAAAACGAAGGAGAGCCAGGCGGCGGCCCTTATATCGCATTCAGCCAAGATGGCACAACGGCTCCGCAGATTCTCGAAAGCTCACAGATAGACTCTAATAATTCAGAATCTATGGAACTGATGAGAGGCGCTACGCATTTCAACCCGGTAGATCTTGTTTGCTTTATAAGAGACTATAAAGGGAATAAGTTTGACTTGACAAAATTCGTGGACCACAATACTGGGTTCATCTCCGAAAAGTCAAAATCCGGACACGAGATAAAGGCGTTGGAGCTGCCTGGATTGTGGAACGGAGCGATGAGTGACTGGAACACCGTTTTTGTAGAGGTCCCGGTAGAAACATTTAATCCGGTGAAAACTGTAAACGATTTGCTTCGTCCTGCACACCAAGCATAAACTTTGCTTAATGTGGTGAATTTCACTGGTATAAAAAAATCTCAGTAAAAGTATGTTGTAAAGCATATAAAATAAATGGCATAAAATTTGGCGAGACTACAAATAATGCCTAAATTTATGACATCGAATTAAACAACTGAATTTTTAACATTAAAAATTATAGTATCATGACGAAGACTATTTCTTTTAACGAGTTGAGAAAAATCAAAGATTGCTTGCCAGACGGTTCTATGCACAAAATTGCAGACCGTCTGAACATCAACGTGCAAACAGTGAGAAACTATTTTGGTGGCACTAATTATTCCTTCGGAAAGAACTGTGGGCTTCACATTGAGCCAGGTCCTGATGGGGGAATCGTTGTTTTGGACGACACCACAATATATGATATGGCATTGGATATTTTGCGTGAGCAAGAATAGTACAAACAGGAAATAAATTCCAAGACAAAAAATATGGTTGCTTTCTAATTCAGAAGGCAACCTATTTTTTCTTAAGAAAAGGACAGAACTAAAAGGCAACGAGGAAATCGCTAATGATTTCCTCGTTGCCTTTTTTCTTATTAACGCGAGTTAGGGATAAGACTGGCCAGGCAACTATAATTGATTGCCTGACCAGTTCGTTTTCTTATGAATTACGTATCTCTATTTAAGATTTATAATAATTTGGCGTTATCTTCATTGATGGAAATGTTTCCTATTATGTAAATAACTAAGATTCTGACCATTCATATAAGCTTCTTTTTCAAAGGAGATGAGTTTTAATCATTTCTATTTATTGCACCAATATTTTCACAACGTCTGTCCCGGATTTCACTAAATATACTCCTGCCGGCAGTGAGACATTGACAACGCCTGATCCTGAATGCACCAAAGTGCCGGATATTGAATAAATGCGAATAACCTAAGCCGCTGTGGCATAAAGATTACTGTGATTGCACTCAACGTGTAGTTCTGTCGGCGCTTTGCCAACCGACACACCAGATGTCTGCCCTGGCTCCATCTCTACAAATGTCAATTCGCTGAACGTACTCCATTTGCTCCGATAGTCTTCCGACGTGCCATATGGTACAAATACCTTTGCCGTATAGTCTTTAGAATAGAAGGCAGAATTACTTATAATAGGAGGGGTCACAGCATCGATATGTATTTCTGCATTGTTCGCAATGTCGCGGAATGCGTCATCCCAAATCTCTTCCACACCATTGCCCAAATTAATGCTTTTTAACTTTCCGCAATTATAAAACGTTTTGCTATAGATATTTTTGACAGCGTCAGGGATTGCAACCTGCTCAAACTTGGCAAACATAAACGCACCTGCACCAATCTCCGTTACGTTGCCGGGGATTGTCAAGGATTTACATCCCAACCCATACTTGTCGCTGTAACTGCCTGAAAACGCTGAAGGCCAAATCGATTTTACCGATTCTGGAATAGTCACACTTTTTATGTAATTGGCATAATCTTCCACGTTCCCAAAAATACGTGTATATGGATCCATATCGCTAAAGTTTGTGCAGACCCCGTTGTCACTCTTATTATAGAATTGACCAATTGCAGTGACTTTAAATTCATAAGATCCATATTTATCATTGACTTTTACCACTGATGGGATTACAATCTCTGTGTCATAATTGTAAATGTCCAATTGCATCAAACGCGCTTCCTTATCATTAATTTTCTTAAAGTAAAGCGTATATCCAGTGTGATTTTCCTTGAAGTCGTAGTTTGCAACAACTCCTGCCAATAAAGTAGGGCTCGACATGGTCAAAGCCAGTACCATTAATGATAATCGATTCATTATTCCTATATTGTCATTATTGTTTAAAAATTTATTGCAAATTTAGCATAAAAAACTCGGCATCCTTCAATTGCGGCAATATTTTTTATCCACAATCGCAATATTGTCCTAAACGATTTTTAGGTACGATGAATATGAAGTTGTTATAGATAACAACCCTTTCAAAGCTTTTGTCCCTATTTATTCCTCTTCTGCCAGCTCTGGCGGAGGTATAAATGGCTCGTTCAACACTTGTTGAGTTCAATATTCGTGAATATGTTCAATCTAAGTGATACGACAAGATTGGCAAGCCACCATTTGTACTTTACAACGTGCTTTAGCCAGCAGGGTAGTAGCATCGTTGACAAAGCAGTCCATATCTGCGTCTCAACAGCATTGCGCGATGTTCCAATGAAACTCTTTATTTTCAACAACTGCTTGATGTTTCTGAAAAATATCTCAATCATCCATCTTGCCTTGTAGAGTTACGCGATTGTGGGAGCAGACAACTTGAAGTTGTTAGTGAGCAACTGTACCACATAGCCATGTTCGTCATTCCAGATAGCTATGCGTCTGAGCGGTTTGGTGTATTTTTTCTTTGTCTGTTCACCTGTCGGCTCAATAATCTCGTCGATGAGCACATTTTGCGCCCTCGTTTCGGGCAATAAACGTTCTTCTATTTGTGAGTGCAGGTTGTCCCTGTGTCTGACAACAAAAAACACATTCCTGTTGTCTCAATCGTCAAGAAGGGAAAAATCGCAATAGCCACGATCTGCAATGACTACAGAATGAGGTGAAACGGGGATATCCAAAGCACCCCTATTGCCACCGCATTTGCCATCGGTAATGTTTACGAATACAGGAAGAAGACTGTCCCTTTCTTTGTTGTGTAATGTGCCATTCGTAGAGCGACATATCAGCGTGATGGTAGATGAACCCAGCCATTTGGTTGGCATCTTGAAACGGAATTTGGTGCGTTGCCATATCGCCTGCTGTCCAAAATGAGTAAGCAGTGTATAGTCGTCGGAACACGGTACTGTTCCTTTTTGCATTCTGATAAGCTACTGTTGCCATTGGCTGAATTCAGCCCATTGGAGATATCACACACAGAGTCGCATCCAGAGAACTGGCAGAACATTTTAGTGGGAGCGCGACAGATTTAGAGGTGGTCCAGTATGCGCAAAGAAAATGAAAGATTTTGAGATTCCAAAATTTAGGATGAAGAATATCAAACTAAACAACCATTCAGTTAATGCAAATTAGGTTGTCGGATTCTGAGTAATTATTAAAGGACCTGCAGAATTTTAAAATCTGAAAGCCTCTAACATTTGACTGAGAAAGGTTAAGTGCTTGGAAATTAAAAGTTTTTGAAATGTGGTAGGGGAGAATCTGTGGAGCCAAAACTGAGAGGGAATAGGATAGGGGATAATTTGAGGCGATTTGATGTGTTGTTGCATCCTGATGATTTCATTTCTTAAATTAAAATTTGAAAAAACATAGCAGCGATATTCAAAAGCCAATTGGGAGCAGATGGATAATGTGCGTGATTTGGGAAGATGAAATGGATATACAATAGAGTGGAAACAAATTTTAGCTATTATCATAATATGTTATAAATCAGAATATGTATAGAGTAAAACCAAAAGTAAATATTTAGCATACGGAAAGATTGTCATCAGATAATTGTTGCCAAGAATAGCAATGCGTAATAATTTGGTTTGTAATAAATAAATAATATAAATATGAAGTGTTTGTTTATGTCGCGCTGATTATGCTGTTGCGTCGATTTGTATATTGGAACAGCCAGATTCGTGATTCTAAATTTAAGAAACCAAATCCTAAATTTGGATTTTAAAACAGTTTTTTCTACCTTTGTATTTAGAAAATTGAACAATAATGAACGAATCAGACAACATAATCGACCGGATAAATTCATTTATAGAAGAAAGCAATTTGACTCGATCTCAATTTGCGGATGCCTGTGGCATACCACGTCCTACAATTTCACAAATGTTGAGTGGAAAAAACAAAAAAATTGGTGACGATGTGATTTCTGTTATTCATAAAACATATCCGGAAATTCCAATGATGTGGCTTTTGTTTGGCGAAGGCGAAAAACCTAAGTTTTGCGCGTCTGATCAAGCGTGTGAGAATCTATTATTCCCGCATGACAGTCCAAATCCTGTTGAAAATGAGATTCTCAAGGGTGTAGAGTCAAGGTCAATTGCTCAGAATATGCCTATTGTCAACCAGTTGCCGCAAGAAAAGAAGATTTCAAAGATTGTCGTGTTTTTTACAGATAACAGTTTTGAGGAGTATTATCTGAAAAAATAGCTTAAAACGTCTCTGTTTTGTTCTAAAAAAGGTATATTTTCCCGGCTTTTCGTTTTTCCTATAATTTGTAGTATGTTGAATAGACTACTTGATCTTTTTTCGCAGAAACCGAATAAAAGCATATATCACGACAATGCACAAAATCGGCAACAAGATGATAAAAAACATATCAAATATAGTAGTTCCAAACATAGCACATTTTTTATGACTGCAATATTACACACAAAAAAGCAGATATGCAATTTTTTTTATATGCTTAAAAACATAGTTCACAGACATAATTCATAAACATACTAAAAGCTTAAAGTGAATCGCTTAGTAGTTTATTAATTTAGACAAAGTGACTTCTGTCACTTTGCCTATATATGACGAGAGAAGCGGAACGGGCGGTTACGCCCGTTTCATCGCTACACGCTATCGGAAATACATCCAATCAACATAGTTACGCCAAGAACGCCAATCTTTATAATTACCGCCTTGCTCAGGCGTAGTATACCTATAAACAGGGACAGCAGAACCAGGCATACCATATCTATAAGCACCAATCTTAGCATCAACAAAAGGATATTTTTTATCAAACCAATTCATATAATCATTATTATAGTGGTTTTGATAATCTTGGCTGCCACGTTGTTGTGTAACATCAGCATCCGGGAACAAACCATAGAAAGAAGACCAATAACGAGATTCAGAATTAGTACGACGAATCCAATCAGATGTAGTTTGCTGCCAACGCTTTAGGTCTTCCTTTTTAATATCACGCTCTACGGAAGCGAGGGCGCTTTGAGCGTCATTATAACGCCTCTGACTAAGCAAAACGGCAATAGAAGCCAATTGCTCGGCATCCATATATTTAAGCAAAATTTCTTTTTCCTGTATAGACAATTGGTTTATAGAATTTTGACTAATTTTGAGGTCAATATCAGCAAGAATGCTTGCGACCTCATGCGGTAATCGCAAAGTTTGCTCCAAATAGAGACCATGGCGGGCAGTATCTTGATAAGCTCGCATAGCGTCAACATATTCATTTTGTAAACGTTGTTGAAGAGGTTTATTAAGATTATCAATCTCCAAACCTGCACCAAGAGCAGAAAGATACCGAGCGTTAGCATCATTAACGGGTTTCATGAATGCCTGTTCACGTGCTTGTTGCTCAAATGACATATCAATCATACGCTTATCATGAAACGCTTGATTAAGAGAAGAAGATATGTCATTACCGAGAGTAAAATTAGCTGGAATATTACCGGAAGCAGAAGCAGCAGACGGAGAACCAGAAGTTGCTTGACCGGCTTGCATTTCGCCTTGCATATACGGATTATATCCGGCATCAACAAGCAATTTTTTCTGATTAGTAGGAGAGTTCCAAAAGTTATTAGCGTGCCATTGCCTTTCAAGCCATTGCCTTTGCTTGTGGGCTTCTTGAGCGTTAAATTTATTTTGTTCACGCATAGTGCGCTTGTTCAATCCAAAATTGATACCACTGCCAATAGCATTGGATATAGTGCCAAAGAGACCAGCGGTCATACCTTCACCAAATGTAGACATACGTATAAATATTAAGTTAATAAAAAAGGGGGAATTAAGGGGCTACGCGCCCCCTAAAACCCCGCGGTGTTTTTCATAGTTTTTATTTAGATTTAGAATCATCTTTAGATTTAGAATCATCTTTAGATTTAGGCTCATCTTTAGGTGACGACTGGGTTTTAAGATAAGCAAAGAAATCCTTAATCTCATCAGAACGGGATTCTATAGCATCTATCCAAGATTTAAGTTCGGAACGTGATTGAATACCTCTATCACGAATAAAATCAATAATTTGGTCATCAGTAAGAGTATCACCATCAGAAACAGACGGACGAGCGAGAGAGTCTCGCATATCATCTATAAGAGTGCGAGCAGTATCAGCACCGAGGAGATTTCCGAGACGTTCAGCGTTGAGTAAGAGCGAATCAGAAGAGCATTTACACATAGTGCCTTTGCCATCACATTGATAAAGCAACTCCTCATATACAGGAGGTTGAAAAAGTTGAGTACAAGAAGGGATTTCCTTATCCAATACAATTGTAGACTTGATAATTGTTACTTTTGGACTTAACATTGTAGTAAAATTTAAAGTGTGAGTTTAGATTTTTGCTATAAAAGGCTGATATATAGTATATTAACTATATATCAAAACCTTAAGTAGTGAGTTTAGATTTAATACGGCATACCGGAGAAATCAAGGTTGCGAACTACCTTTACATCAAAATTAGCATTAATTAGAAGTTGGTCAGAATCTACAGTACTATCAGCAGCGAAACCAAAAATAGGATTCAGAATTGACGGCGCAACTTTGAAATAACGATAATCAAGAGGACCATCAAAAAACTTATTAAGGTAATCACGACTCACAGGAGCAACCCAAGTTGTCAAATCGCCAACGAGGAAGCCACCATTAACTTTATCAAAGGAAGTTTTATAGTCAATATAGCGAGATGTATATCCAAGAGAACCGGACCACTCTACTTTAGTAGCGTTAGTGTTTTGAAGAGCATAAGCGGGAAGTACATCCAAGCCTAAGCGGTCAAACTCAGGAGTAGGAAAGTCATGAATATTTTTCTGAACTAATTGCATATCAGTGCCTATGTTTTCATAATCAAGAAGAGGAGTACAAGTGTAGACACACATGATAATACCATGTTCTTTAGATTCAAAGTCACAACAGAAAGAAGAATCAGAACCTGTACCTTTTCCGGCAATAGTTGCCTTACCATTATCATCAGCACCAAAAAGATTTTGATTTACAACTTCGTTAATATCAATATTATTTGAACAAGAACCAAGATAAATACATTCCTGTGAAAGTACGTCCGGGACATTGACATTCCAATGAGCCATCATTTGCTCTTTAATCGTAAGGTCATGAGCCTGTGTTATCTCTTTGAGTTTTTGCAGTGCCTGGGCTTTACGGAGTTGAAGAACATCAAACGTAGTGCTAAGTTTAGCAGTCATATTGACAGAAGCAGTACGAGACGGGATAGGAACGTTAAGAGGCTGACCGGAACCAAAGCGAGTGCCATTAGAATCGGCAATCATAGAGCCAGTCATTTCAGTTTGATTTTTCGTATAAACGGCAGCACGACCGACATCAACAGATGTAGAAGTACCGGGAATCTGAGTTGTACCACTTAACCGAGCATCACCAGAAGAAGTAGTTACAAGAGTGACATCACCATATTGCGAAGAGGGCAGAATGCCTTGAAGCATATCCTTTCGCCAATTATTGTACCGAAGAGTAAACATACCATTTGTGTAGAAACCACGTGTAGCAGTAGTTAAAGACGGAACACCTTTAGCGAACAAGTCATAAGCGGAATTCGCGTTATTAATATCACCGATATAGTCAACATTGAAAGCAGACGGGTTATTGTTTTCCCACTGAGTGTTACGGAAATAGTCCATATAGATTTTTTGATAAGCGAGCAGAGGGAAAGGAGATACGTAAATATCTTGTTTATAAGGTGGAGTTTTAGTTTGTCCGGTAGACGGAGGATTTTTAAGATTGTTTACATAAGTATCCGGAATATAACAATACCCAAGATAAGAAATTAGTTTAGCGGTAGTATTAGGTATTTCAAGACCTACGACATTGACAAGATTAGAGCCATCTACAGCCATTGAAGAAATGATGCTATCCTTTGGAGCGCAGAGAGAAGAAAGGGAGAATGTAGGAAGATTATCAGCAACATCAGAAGATTGGTAAAGACTTGAAGCAGAATTGACCTGTGAACCGAGACGATTAATAGCGTTAGGAAAGTACCGCCACATAAGACGATACGGGACAAAGAACCAAGAAAATTCTTCCTTGAAGCGAGTGAAAGCAGCAGTTTGAACGGCCTGGGTGCGAGTAAAGTGTTGAACAGAACACTTGAATTTATCACCGGGTAAGACATTTTTCCAATAAACAGGCAAAATTTCGCCGACCTTAGCAGTATAAGAGTTTTTATTACCGAGGTCAAAGCCATTACGGGACACATGATTACGAGTGTCTTTTAATTGATACAAAGAATTTTTAGACATAGTAAAATAGATTGTAGATTTATAAATAATTAAGAAGCAATAAGCATATTATATAAGTCATTTTGAACTTTGTGTTTTTTTGAATCATTGAAATGAAGTGTTTTGTCAGAAATTTGATTTTTAATTAAGGCGGATGAAGAGTAGGCATTAATATCAAGGGATTGACGATATAGAAAGAGGGCTTTATCAGACAACGATGTATCTGATAACATAGAAACAGAGTCATAGAAATCACGGAGAGAGGAAAGTTTAAGTTTTGAAATTATATCACAATAGAGGGAATATTTAGACGAAACAGAAGTACACGAAGAAAGTACCGGAGAAGTAAAAAGTTTACGGCATTGAAGCAAAAGAACATACAAACGGGATTTATAAGTTTTATACATTATACAATAAGCGGTATTATAATTAATATCCGGTATATTTAAATAAGCCTTGATTTTTTGTATATGATAGTAGTAAATATTACGAGGGCAAGCATTTAAAATTTGTTCAGACAAATCAGAAAGAACTAAGGACGTTTTTTTGAATAAATAGTCAACAGAGTTAAGTAATTCAGATATTTCTCTACGAGTATGAGAGCATGAATACGGCAATCTGGGTAAAACGGCAGTGTAATACGACAAGGCAACGGGAAAAATCCGTTCCTTTCCGAAAATACGTTCACTAAACGATTGATATACTTTGGAGGAATAGTCAAGCAAATAAGGTGCGAGAGTACAGAAAAAGGACGAGCCAAGAAAGTTGGAATGCGAGGAAAACGTTTTAAGTAAGGTACGACCTTTATAACGAGAAGGAAGGTCAGCAGCACAATTGACATATGACGATACATATGAACCACACTTGTGACGGGATAGTGAGTAATCACATTTTCCATATTTCCAAGACGATACACAATAGGAGTAGAGGTTTGCAAAGACTTCCGAAGAGTTAAAGTAGAAAAGGACGTGAAAGTGCGGACGATAGGTCTTTGGACCATATTCAGCACACAAGTAGAAGCGAATTTTTTCATTATGATAGTAAGAGCATTTAGAACGAACGCGCTTTAAAAAGTTAGTGACATCAGAACGAAGCAAGTAACCGAAGCAAGAAACACCATCATCAGTAGTGACACATGAACCGATGAATTTACGATAATCATACTTAGACCGGGGACAGGTACGTTTATAAGCATCAAGAATCTGAGGGGAAAGCGGTTTGTCAACATCAAACCATTGTTCTCCGATGAACTCATTGAAATTTTCATCCCTGGGACAAAGAGAACGAATCGGGCAAACGACAGATGAGAAGTTATCATCGCCATCAAAATAGTTATAGTGCATATACGCAGTGTCAAAAATACATTTAGGTATATCTTCGTCACGATAAGTGAGAGACACGAAAGCACAATACTTAGATTTGTATTCTTCAAGCTCGCAAAGTTGCGTATACTTAGCAGCCTTAGCAGATAGACAAAGAGGACAAGAACCGCACTTTACCAATATACGTTTGCCGGAGGAAGCATAAACATACCTCGGAGACTGACAAAACGATAACGATTTAATAATGCGGTTCAAGTCCATAATGCAAAATAACTATGAATAAAAAATAATGTTAGAACGAAATTTGATTACCACCAAGGGCACCAAGTATAGCAGTTAAAATATAAGTAAGCCACTTCACGAGGTTCTTCTTTTTTTGAGCGTTCATAAATTGAAAAATTTAAATAGTTATACATATAATTGAAAATTAAAAAGTTTAACGTTTTGAGCCTTCATTGTCGGCAAGTTCGGGGCGAGACACGAAATCTGGTAATTCTTGTACAAGGAAAACAGAATTGGGAAACTCATACATAAGTTGCTGAATTTGGTCAGCCGGACACCGAACCAAATGCGGTTTAGCGTTAGGAATTTTTGTCGTAGTGACAGAGACCAGGTAATTAATAGATTTTTGCATAATGTTATTTTTTGATTGATTTAATAAAGTCAGAAATAGTAGATACAAGGCAGTAATCCGAATAGTACCTAATACAAGATTCGCCATTAGCGGAAGAGAAATAAGCAACGGAAATAACTTTGATATATTTCCGAAGTTTGTAAGCAGACAAAACAACCTTAGCCAATTCACGGCGAACAGAAAGAGGGGCAAGACCCAAAGAGGGGTCATTTTCGTAAGAAAAAGAATATCTGACATGTGTTATCGGATTATGATAAACAACAAACAGAGCCTTTACACGAGAAAGGTTACACTTTGATAACTCTTTGATAATTTCATTTTTAGTCATAGTTTTGTATACTTAATTAGTTAATAAAAGTCCTATAATTTGTATTATGATAAATATCGTGCGGGTGATGTAATGTTTTTGGAAGAACTTGCCATTGTCGGTAATCATAGTCAAGTTCAGCCTCAGCGCTCCATTCGTTAGCACGTTTTAGCTATTATTCGTCATACTTCAAATCATCCCGGTGTCTGTTAAGTTGGTCAGATATAGCATCTACATCGTGTTGCAATGCACGTAAAGCATCATTGTGCGTTGTCGCATTCTGTTCCGCATACGTCCTGCCGATACCTTCCACCTCGGTCACATAAGTGCCCCAACCGTAAGCCTGCGCACCTTCTCCCTCGCCCATATGCGAGTGGTCAAAAGCATCGAAGTCCGCTCCGCTGCCGTGGTATACACGATGCTCACGGACTGAACTGCCGTTAACCTCCTCGCGCTCGGCCAAGCCTGTCGTGTCTTTGAACTCTTCACCAGCCAATGCGTCATTTTGAGTAGGAATATTCTATGATATGGGCGTTGCCGTCATTGTGCAAGCCTTTGTTTTTGTGGCTTGAAATAACAATGCTTATTCCCTCGCTCTCATTATTCTCATAATTTGTTGCTAGTGTTCCAAGATTGTTCCGTCAGCACTTGAAATGACAGTGGCATTATTAGTGGCTTCGGCTGCTATCATCGCGGTTTCAAGTGCTGATTTTTGTTTGCCGCTTAACCGCCCTCTTCCGTTCAGTCTGTCTATGACTCTCTGCATCTCTTCCGAATCAGTCACCACGTCAAGTCCACCTTTGCGCATACGCTCCACAAGGTTGTCCCTCAGTTCCCGCTCCTCCGCTTCATTCTCAGCCTCTCTCGCACTTCTGTTCACACCTTCGCCCTCCTTCAACGCACTCTCAAACTCTGCGAGAAGTCTGTCGGCGGCCTTCATCCTGCGCACACCTTCCTTGTCGCCTCTGTTCTTGAAATACTTGACCATCCTCGCCACTGTGTCACGCAGACGGGCAAGGATGCCTTTCTCTCCTCTCAGCGACTCGGCAAGACGCTTCAACGCATCCTTGTCGTTCAACGCCTCTCCAACGATGTCGCACGTCACCTCCTCGGCAAGTTTCCCCTCGGCATAAGCATTCAACTTGCGCTTCTTCTCGATGCGTTCATTCCATTCCTTCTCGCCGACGACCTCCATAGCCGCCTTCTGCAAAGCCTTGAACTTGCCACCGTTCATCCGCTTCACTCCGTGCGCCACCTCGTGCCCCAGCACCTGCACCAACGGGTTCTCGGCATCCTTTGCGATACGGATCACTTTCTTGTCCGCGTATATCGTCCCGTTCTCCTCCATCGTGTCCACCCATTCCACACGATAGCCCAACGCACCTGCAACCTCCTCGGCGTCCTTGCGCTCCGCCTCAGTCAGCGGTTTTTGCTTTGGCTTGTCATCCTCAGCCTTGCGTTTCTTCTTCTCCTTGTCGGCAATCTCCTTAGCCTTGTCAAAAACGCTCTGCTTCTTTTGCTTCTTCCCCGGTTTTTCGCTACTTTTGCCGGTGGAAGCAGTGTGCGGCGTAGCTTTGCCTTCAATGACTTTGGTTGTAACGCGATTGCCATTGTCAGCTGCTTCCTTGTCATAAGCCGTCAAAACCCAGTTTTTTTACCTCCCTCTCTGAAGTTTTTTCTGACCGTGACCAATTCAGACCCCTTTCTGAACACAATCTTGTCTCCGTCCTCAAAATCGTTCTTTCCAGTTTCTACAATGTTTTGTATGTGGCTCATCGCCTCGTCCACGTTGGCGAAACTCTTACTCTCTCCAACGTGCTTGTTGAGAATATGGGCAAGTCCGCCATTCTCGTCACCCCACACCAAATCAATGTCACCGACATCTTTTCTGTGGAACACACCGAGCAAGTCGCCGCCTTTATGCTTCATCAAGAAATCAAAGGCTTCCTTCACCTTCCCTTTAAATTGGTTGTAGATGTTTCCAAACACACCACTCCCTACGGGCTTTGGTTCTTCATCGTCCATTCGCTTCTCCGCTTCCTCCTTGGCGGCTTCCTCTCTGCGTGACTTCTCGCCTACGATGGCTTTCCAAGCGTCAACCTCTCTCTGTGCCTCCGCTACCGCCTTCTCGTTTTCCTTGATTGACCGCAACAATTCTTCCGGTGTCTCGCCTTTCTCCTTCAGTGCCTTTGCCGCCTTTCAGCGCCTCGAAAAAATACCAATGCGAAAGGGTCGACCTAACACTTTGTCAGATCGACCCTTTCGAAAGTCTTCGGTTAAGGCTTATTGCTATACGTAGCCTTTGATAATGCCTCGCTTCGAGTTGCGCACAAACAAGATGATTTCGTCACGCTCTTTCGTGGCAGGGAGTTCTGCCTCGATATGCTCCACGGCATCGCTATTGTTGTATCCAGAAAGATATAGATAACGATATATGTCCTGGATGTCACGAATCTGTTCATTTGTGAAACCGCGTCTACGCAAGCCTATTGAGTTCACGCCAGCATACGATATCGGCTCACGGGCAGCTTTTACATATGGGGGAATGTCTTTGTTGACCAAAGCCCCGCCTTGTATCATCACATGAGAACCTATATGGCAAAATTGATGAATCAATGTTCCTCCTCCAACTACCGCAAAATTGTCGATTTGTACCTCTCCAGCAATCTGCGAAGCGTTTGCAATAATGATATTGTCCCCAATCACGCAGTCATGGGCGATGTGAGAATAAGCCATAATAAGGCAATTGCTGCCAACAACAGTCTTGCCCTTCGACGCGGTGCCCCTGTTTATGGTCACGCATTCACGAATGGTTGTGTTGTCGCCAACGATAGCCAACGTGTTTTCTCCCATAAATTTAAGATCTTGAGGAATCGCACCAATAACAGCGCCAGGGAAAATCGTACAGTTCTTACCAATTCTTGCACCTTCCATAATTGTAACGTTGCTGGCAATGCGAGTTCCCGCTCCGATTTCCACGTTTCTGTCAATTGTCACAAACGGGTCAATGACCACGCTTGGGTCGATTTTTGCATCTGGATGTATATATGCTAATGGTTGCTTCATATTATTTATTTTTGATTATTTGCGCCATGAACTCAGCCTCGGAAACGATTTTGTCGCCAACAAATGCGTAACCCTTCATGTTGGCACAACCCCTTCTCATTTCAGTCAAGAATGACACGTGGAAAATCAAAGTGTCGCCAGGAACAACTTTCTGACGGAATTTTACGTTGTCGATCTTCATAAAATAAGTAGAATAGCTTTCAGGGTTGTCGACAGAGCCCAAAACAAGCAATCCGGCAGTTTGAGCCATGGCTTCAACTTGAAGCACACCAGGCATCACTGGCTCTGTAGGGAAGTGGCCTTGGAAGAATGGTTCGTTGCCCGACACGTTCTTTACTCCAACAATATATTTGTCGGATTTGTCTATAATCTTGTCAACCAGCAAGAACGGATATCTGTGTGGAAGCAACTCTCTGATGCGGTTCACGTCCATAATCGGGGTCTCGTTTGGATTGTAGACCGGAGCCTGAACTTCCTGACGCTTTAATTCGCGTCTCACCTTTTTCGCAAATGTAGTGTTGATTGTATGACCTGGGCAAGTGGCGATAATACGGCCCTGCACACGTCTGCCAATCAAAGCCACGTCGCCAACCACATCAAGAAGTTTGTGGCGTGCCGGCTCGTTTTTAAACACCAGCTCGTCGCTGTTGATGAATCCGAACTCTGACACTTTCTTTCTTGGCACGTTCATCATATCGGCGATTCTGTCAAGCTCCGACTGCGCCACCGGAGTGTCGTAAATAACGATGGCATTGTCCAGGTCGCCGCCTTTTATCAAGTCGTGTTTGACCAACTCTTCAATTTCTCTTACGAAAACGAATGTACGGCTTGCAGCAATCTGTGTTTTGAAATCATCCAAAGAGTCAAGAGTGGCGAACTGATTGGAGAGTACAACCGAGTTGAACTCAATCATTACATCCACGCAGAAATCGCTGTCGGGAATAACACAAATTGAGGCTTCGGTCTCGCTGTCCTTAACCGTTGTGCGGTTTCTTACAACGTACACCGCTGCGTCTTCCGTCTGCTCAACAACTCCGACTTCCTCAATCTTGTCCATAAATATTTTTGCACTGCCGTCAAGGATTGGCACTTCAGGGCCATTCAGCTCCACTAGGCAGTTGTCGACATTGGAAGCATACAACGCAGCCATGGCGTGCTCAATAGTGGAGATTTTCAAGTCGCCAGAAGCAATAACCGTACCGCGGCATGTCTCCACGACATTCTCAGCCACAGCTTCGATAGGCGCTGCGCCTTCAACATCAATGCGAAGGAATTTCCGCCCAAAATTGTCTGGAGCAGGCTTGAATGTCGCTTCAATTTCCCTGCCCGTATGCAAGCCCTTACCTTTTATGGTAAAAGCAGATTTCAACGTACATTGTTTCATATTATCTTTTTTATTTGTTGTCTTTTTTGTTTAAGTCTTTTTTTATAGTGTTCAAGTCGGCGATTATGTCGCCCAACCGGCGACGATATGCAGCTTCGCGCATAAAATCTCTTGCGTCAACCGCAGGATACCCCAGCAGCACCTTGTCGTCGCCTGTTCTTGTATGGATACCAGACTGTGCCCCAATTTGGTTCCGGTCGCCGATTGTGATGTGACCGGCGATGCCAACTTGGCCTCCAATCATATTTTGTTTGCCAATCTTAGCCGAACCCGCGATGCCTGTCTGCGCGGCAATAACTGTGTTGTCGCCGATTTCAACATTATGCGCAACTTGTATAAGATTGTCCAACTTCACGCCTTTATGGATTTTTGTCGAGCCCATCGTAGCCCTGTCGACAGTGGTGTTGGCGCCTATTTCTACATTGTCTTCAATTACCACATTGCCGATCTGGGCAATCTTCAGATAACTGCCGTCCTTTTCAGGGGCAAATCCAAAGCCGTCGCTTCCCACAACAACTCCCGAATGGAGAATGCAATTCTCGCCGACAACGCACCCCTGGTATATTTTAACACCTGCGTAAAGAGTCGTGTTGTTTCCAATAACAACACCGTCGCCAATATAGCACTGAGGGTATATTTTTACGTTCTCTCCTATTTTGGCATTCTTGCCGATATAAGAGAATGCACCAAGATAAATTGATTTTGGCAAATCAACGCCATCCGAAACATATACGGGCTGCTCCACTCCGGATTTCACAGGAGCCGATGCTTGCACCAAATTGAGCAACTCCGCCAAAGTGGCATACGGGTCGTCCACCTTTATCAGTGTCGCTTTTATAGGCTGCTCAGGTACAAAATCTTTGCGCACCAACAGGACTGATGCCTTTGTCGTATATACAAAATGCGTGTATTTAGGATTGGCCAAGAATGACAAAGAACCCTCTTGAGCCTCCTCGATTTTAGAATAAGAGGATATCTTCACAGAGCCGTCGCCCTCGATTTCACCTCTTATAATAGTCGCTAATTGCGTTGCTGTTATTTCCATTTAATAGATTTTTCGCTTTACAAATGTGCAAATTTAGTTATTTTTTTAGAATCCCGTCAAAACTTCATGCGGAAATCAGTGACATGTAGCTCAAAATCCATCAAAACGACCATTTATTGTTAAATTTTCATTTTTTTATTGCATCTTCACAAAAAGTGTTTGCGTAAACAGCGAAAAATTCATACCTTTGTGCCGCAAATTTTAAAAACTAATCAATTAATTATGAACAAGTACGAAACCGTTTTCATTTTAACTCCCGTTTTGTCTGATGCTCAGATGAAGGAAGCGGTAGAAAAATTCACTGCTGTTCTCACTAAAAATGGTGCAGAAATAGTAAATGAAGAGAACTGGGGCCTCCGCAAGTTGGCATACCCTATTCAGAAAAAAAGCACAGGCTTCTATTGCCTTGTTGAGTTCAATGCAGAACCGCAGGTTGTGAAGAAACTTGAGACAGCTTATCGTCGCGACGAGAAAGTTATCCGTTTCTTGACATTCCGTCTTGACAAGTATGCTGCAGAATACGCTGAAAAACGCAGAAGTCTTCGCGCAGCTAAGTCTAACAACAACGAAACAAAGGAGGATTAATCATGGCACAACCACAATCAGAAATCAGATACTTGACTCCGCTTTCAGTAGATGTCAAAAAGAAAAAATATTGCCGTTTCAAAAAGAGTGGCATTAAGTATATCGACTACAAAGATCCTGAATTCCTCAAGAAATTCTTGAACGAGCAAGGCAAAATCCTTCCTCGTCGCATCACGGGAACTTCACTCAAATTCCAGAGAAGAGTGGCACAGGCCGTAAAACGCGCCCGTCATCTTGCACTTCTTCCTTACGTGACTGACTTGATGAAATAACATTAAAAGAAGGATTACAATTATGAAGATCATATTAAAAGAAGATATCGCAAATCTTGGCTACAAGGACGATGTTGTAGAAGTTAAGAGCGGTTACGGTCGAAACTACCTTATCCCAATGTGCAAAGCTGTTATCGCTACCGAATCGGCACTTAAAGTTTTGGCAGAAAACCAGAAGCAAAGAGCCCACAAGCTGGCTAAAATCAAAGCCGATGCTGAGGCATTGGCAGAGTCTTTGAAGGACGTTGCTTTGACTATCGGAGCAAAGACAAGCTCTACCGGCACAATCTTTGGTTCAGTAAACAATATTCAAATTGCAGAAGCTCTCGAGAAGTTGGGTTTCAACGTAGACCGCAAACTTATCGTTCTCAAAGAGGCTGTGAAGGAAGTTGGTAGCTACAAGGCTCTCTTGAAACTCCACAAAGAAGTTTCTGTAGAAATTCCTTTCGAGGTGGTTTCTGAATAAGACACAACTTACATCAAAATAAAAATAAGCGCACGCTCAATTACGTGTGCTTATTTTTTTATAAAGTTTGGAAGTTAGAGGAAATATAGTTATTTTTGGGAAACGTATAAAACTATTGAAACTATGACTGATATTTCATCAATGATTCAGGAACTACTGGTCAGGTTTGGGAGTATAGACATTGCCGAGAGCGAGTTTAAACGTCTGATTTTCGAGGACGAGGCGCTTAAGGCTTATTTTAAGGAATGGTGTGACGATATGGGCTACCGCGAACGCACAGCGTTTGTTGATTATTGTCACGAATACTTGGACAATCACGAATCTGCATTTGATTCCCTTACAGAATATGACGAATAACAACGAACGCGCAATCCTTCCCGCCGAATGGGCAGAACAAGACGCCATAATGCTTGCGTGGCCACATGCCGGAACAGATTGGTCATATATGCTGGAAGAAGTTGTCTCTTGCTACAAAGAGATAGTCAACGCCATTGCTGACCAAGGCGAAAGGGTCATCGTCATAGCAGACCCTGACGACAGCAGCGACATATCATTCAGCAACGAGTTGATATCCGTGGTCAAATGTCCGACAAATGATACTTGGGCACGCGACACTTGTTCCATAACCACGCTTCGCGGAAACCGCCCCGTGGTCAACGATTTCAAGTTCAACGGTTGGGGTCTGAAATTTGCCGCCGACAAAGACAATCTTATAACATCCCGTCTTTTCGATTCCGGAATGTTTAAGGGGGAATATTCAAACAGCTTGAATTTTGTCCTTGAGGGAGGCTCCATCGAGAGCGACGGCAGAGGAACGCTGCTCACCACAAGCGAGTGTCTCCTTTCCAAAAATAGGAATGGACAGTCGACCAAAGAGGAAATACAAGTGTACTTGGAAAAGGTATTCGGCATAAGCAGAGTGTTGTGGCTTGACCATGGCTACCTTAGTGGCGACGACACCGACAGCCACATAGACACCTTGGCGCGATTGGCGCCAAACGACACCATTCTGTATGTTTCAACCGATGATGAACGTGACGAGCATTTCGCAGAGTTGAAAGCCATGGAATGTCAGCTCCAAAGTTTCACAACCGCAGACGGAGCAAAGTATAAGTTGCTCCCATTGCCGTTACCCGCCCCTATCTTTGCCGACGGGGAACGGCTGCCAGCAACATATGCCAATTTCCTTATTGGAAATGGATTTGTTCTTGTCCCTATTTACGGTCAGGAAAGCAACGACAGCGAAGCCATGAGCATAATATCCTCTGCATTTCCAGACAGAAAGGTTCTCGGCGTTGACTGCCGAGCATTGATAAAACAGCACGGATCGCTCCATTGCGTTACCATGCAGTTCCCTAAAAATTCATTGAATATATGAGCAGAATCATCAAATTAGGATACATTCAGCAAGCCAACAGCGCCTGCATAAGCATGAATAGAGAAAAACTTGTCGCAAAAATAAAACGCTTGGCAAACGACGGCGCGCAACTTGTGGTGCTACAAGAATTGCACGACAGCTTGTATTTCTGCCAAACGGAGAGCGTCGACAATTTTGACTTGGCGATAGACATTAACGGCGAAGAAACATGTATTTATTCCAGCGTGGCAAAAAAATGCGGCATAGTGCTTGTGACATCGCTGTTTGAACGCAGAGCGCCGGGGTTATATCACAACACCGCCGTTGTTTTTGAAGAAGACGGATCTGTTGCCGGGAAATATCGCAAGATGCATATTCCTGACGATCCGGCATATTATGAGAAATTCTATTTTACGCCTGGGGATATAGGTTTTGAACCAATCCAGACATCTGTCGGAAAACTTGGTGTATTGGTTTGTTGGGACCAATGGTATCCGGAAGCGGCTCGATTGATGGCATTGAAAGGCGCAGAATTATTGATATACCCCACCGCCATCGGATGGGAAAGCTCAGACGATGAAGCGGAAAAAATGCGTCAGCGACAAGCATGGATGTTGTCTATGAGGGGACATGCTGTAGCCAACGGGCTGCCTGTTGTCGCAGTAAACAGAGTTGGACACGAACCTGACCCGTCGAATGCAACCAACGGAATCCAATTCTGGGGTTCGAGCTTTGTCGCAGGGCCTCAAGGCGAGCTGATTGATGAAGCCGCTACCGACAGCGAGGCGGAGAAAATTGTTGCAATAGATTTGACAAGAAGTGAACAGGTGAGACGCTGGTGGCCGTTTCTGCGTGATCGACGCATCGACGCTTATCAAAACATCCTAAAGCGTTTTGATGACTGACAGATAGCTATTCGGAGACAGGGCTGTTTTCACGGCCTCGTTTCCAAATGCCGTCCAGTGCGTCAGCCAACGATTGCAGTTCGGTTTTTATTTCCTCAAGACGTTCCGCCACCTCTTGTCTTTTTGACACATTTTTGCGGTTGTGCAGAATCTGTTCTTGGGCGGCGGCAAGCTTCATGCCGCGCACCTTTACAAGATAATGCACCATCTTGATTTTTTCAATATCGTCGGTCGTATACAGCCTATCATTGCCTCTCGACCGTCGAGGAGACAATACCGTAAACTGCCGTTCCCAGAAATGCAATGTTGAGATGGGGATGTCAAGCATTTCCGAAACTTCTTTGATTTTATAATATTTTTTCTCAGTGCTACGCATTAGGGTGGATTCTTCTTTTACAAAAGTAATAAAATGATTACTTTTGCAAGATAAAATGAGAGTTAATTCTCGTTCAAAAAACTTGATTTCAAACGAAAGTTTATATTACGATATGTATTCAGCAAAAGAAATTAGAGAATCTTTTAAAGATTTCTTCCACAGCAAAGGCCATCAGATTGTGCCTTCTGCACCAATGGTCATCAAAGACGATCCGACATTGATGTTTACAAATGCCGGAATGAACCAGTTCAAGGACATCATATTGGGCAACGTCCCGCCGAAATACAAACGAGCCACAGACTCTCAAAAATGCTTGCGCGTAAGCGGTAAACATAACGACTTGGAAGAAGTGGGACTTGACACATATCACCACACGATGTTTGAGATGCTTGGCAATTGGTCGTTTGGTGACTATTTCAAAGAAGGAGCCATCGATTATGCGTGGGAATATCTTGTGGACGTATTGCATCTCAATCCGGACGATTTATATGTGACTGTGTTTGAGGGAGCTCCAGAAGAAGGCCTTTCACGCGACGATGAAGCTGCCGGATATTGGCTGAAGCATGTATCCGCCGACCACATCATTAACGGCAATAAACACGACAACTTTTGGGAAATGGGTGAAACCGGTCCTTGCGGTCCATGCTCCGAGATTCATCTTGACTCGCGCACACCTGAGGAGAAAGCCAAAACGCCTGGCCGCGAATTGGTCAATAAAGACGACCCCCAGGTTATTGAAATCTGGAACATCGTATTTATGCAATACAACCGCAAGGCAGACGGCAGCCTCGAACCGCTTCCTATGCATGTCATCGATACAGGAATGGGATTCGAGCGTCTTGTGCGCGCATTGCAGGGAAAACACTCAAATTACGACACAGACGTTTTCCAACCGTTGATTCAGAAAATCTCACAATTGTCAGGAAAAAGTTATGGCAAAGACGAGAAGGTTGACGTAGCAATGCGCGTAATCGCCGACCATGTCCGTACAATCGCCTTCTCTATTGCCGAAGCTCAACTTCCATCTAACGCCAAGGCAGGTTATGTGATTCGACGCATCCTGCGCCGTGCTGTTCGGTATGCATACACATTCCTTGACCAGCGTCAAGCATTCATATACCGTCTTGTGGACACACTGATAGAGTCTATGGGCGATGCCTACCCAGAGCTCAAGCAACAACCTGATTTGATAAAGACGGTAATTAAAGAGGAAGAAGACACATTCCTCCGCACATTGGAGACAGGAATCAAACTTCTCGACAAGGTTGTCAACGAGGCCAAGGCAGATGGCAGAAAAGAAGTGAGCGGAACGGAAGCGTTTGTGCTGTATGACACTTATGGATTCCCTCTTGATCTTACAGAACTCATTCTGAAAGAGCATGGTTTCACCGTCAACCACAAAGAGTTTGACGAAGAAATGGCGAAGCAAAAGCAACGTGCGCGCAATGCTGCCGCAATAGAGGCTTCCGACTGGGTTGAACTCAATGCCGGGGAATCGGAGTTTGTCGGATATGACAAGTTTGAATGTGAGACATCCATTCTCCGATACCGCAAGGTAAAACAGAAAAACAAAGAGTTCTATCAGATTGTGCTGAAAGAGACACCGTTCTACGCAGAAATGGGTGGACAGGTCGGCGATACTGGTTGGCTGATTTCAGGCGATGAGAAGATCGAAGTATTCGATACAAAACGCGAAAACAACCTGCCTATTCATTTGACAACAAAGATGCCGTCAAATCCTCAGGCTGCAATAATCGCAAAAATAGACACCGACAAACGCTTGGCTACGTCATGCAACCACACGGCGACTCACCTGTTGCACGAAGCGCTGAGAGAAGTGCTCGGCACACACGTGGAGCAAAAAGGCTCATATGTATCGCCTACAGAACTCCGCTTTGACTTCTCGCACTTCCAGAAGATGACAGAAGAGGAAATAGAGGCAGTTGAGCGACTTGCAAACAAGAAAGTACGTAACGCCATCGCTCTTGACGAGCATCGCAATGTCCCTATTGCGGAAGCTAAAGCGATGGGTGCCATGGCATTGTTCGGAGAGAAATATGGGGAAGAAGTCCGCGTTATCAAATACGGCGACTCTGTTGAGCTCTGCGGAGGTACGCACGTGCCAAATACTGGCAACATTGGAATTATAAAGATTGTTTCAGAAGGAAGTATCGCCGCCGGCATACGACGCATTGAGGCAATAACTGGCGAAAATGTGGAAAACGCAATCCACGAGTTGCAGAACACGATAAAATATGTTGGCTCACTGCTCAACTCTTCGGATATAAAGAAGGCTGTCAAGAAAACAATCTCTGAAAATGCCGAATTGCGGAAAGATGCTGAAGACATGGCAATCGAACGCATCAAGAACCTTAGTTCTCAACTTCTTGGGAAGAAAGAAACACTGCCAAACGGCATCCAATTGACATCATTGGGCGGTATGCGCATTCCAGACATTGTCAAAGGAGTGGCATTTGCCATACGTGAGGCCTCCCCTACAAAAACAGCATTTATAGCAGCAACCGTAAGTCCGGAGAAGAAACCTATGCTTACCGTAATGCTTACAGACGACCTTGTGAAAGAAGGACTTAACGCTGCGTCAATTGTACGTGAGGCAGCAAAGGCAATCAAAGGTGGTGGCGGTGGCCAACCTGGATTCGCACAAGCAGGCGGTAAAAATGCTGATGGGTTGCACGACGCTTTCAATGCTCTGATTGCAGTGGTCAAGGAATAGAAAACATCTCTCTCAATACTACAGTCATCGGATACATCAATAGCATTGCGTGTCCGATGACTTTTTCTATAACTTTTTTGCTGTAACTAAATTTATTTTGGAGGATAAGCCGCAATTATGTGATAAATTTTTATTATCTTTGCACGTAAAATCCGATTTTAAATAACAACATCTGAATGAGACAATTAAAGATTTCAAAATCAATCACCAATCGTGAAAGCGCATCGCTTGATAAGTATCTTCAAGAAATTGGACGAGAAGACCTTATCTCTGTAGAAGAAGAAGTTGAGTTGGCTCAACGTATTCGAAACGGCGATCAGCGGGCATTGGATAAATTGACGCGCGCAAATCTTAGATTTGTTGTTTCTGTAGCAAAACAGTATCAGAACCAGGGATTGAGTCTGCCAGACTTGATCAACGAGGGTAATTTGGGCTTGATTAAAGCCGCTCAGAAATTCGATGAAACACGCGGTTTCAAATTTATCTCATATGCAGTTTGGTGGATTCGCCAATCGATTTTGCAGGCATTGGCAGAGCAATCAAGAATTGTCCGACTACCTTTGAATCAAGTTGGTTCGCTAAACAAAATTAGCAAAGAGCTTTCTAAATTCGAACAAGAAAACCAGCGTCGTCCTTCAGCAGAGGAACTTGCCAACCGACTCGACATTCCGGTAGAGAAAATCTCAAGTACAATCAGTGTTTCCGGTCGTTCCATCTCTGTAGACGCACCATTTGCCGAAGGAGAGGACAACTGTATGCTTGATGTGTTGACCAACGACGACTCCCCCATGGCAGACTCTTCGCTCAATCAAGAGTCGCTGTCGAAGGAGGTTGACCGAGCATTGAACCAATTGCATGACCGCGAACGCGAAATCTTAAAAATGTTTTTTGGCATAGGTTGTCAGGAAATGACTTTGGAAGAGATTGGTGACAAATTCGATTTGACACGAGAGCGTGTGCGCCAAATTAAAGAGAAAGCAATCCGTAAATTGAAAGGACAAAAGAGCAGACTCTTAAAATCGTATTTATAGTTAAGAACAATTATAAAATGCAACGAATCCCGGCTATTTCAGTCGGGATTCGTTGCATTTTATAACTAAAAAACATTTGTCCCCGTGAACCATCTCGGCCGAATCGTTGTTTCTTGAACAAAACTTATCCGTGAATAACAACAAGAAGCTAATAGATTAATTTGTATGAGACAGTTAAAGATTTCAAAATCAATCACCAATCGCAACAGTCAATCACTCGAAAAGTATTTACAGGAAATTGGCAAAGAGGACCTCGTTTCAACAGATGAGGAAGTTGAGTTGGCTCAGCGAATCAGACAAGGCGACCAAAAGGCATTAGATAAATTGACGCGCGCAAATCTTAGATTTGTCGTTTCTGTAGCAAAGCAGTATCAGAACCAAGGATTGAGCCTGCCAGATCTGATTGACGAGGGTAATTTAGGCTTGATAAAAGCAGCTAAAAAGTTTGATGAGACCAGAGGTTTCAAATTCATCTCATACGCAGTTTGGTGGATTCGCCAATCGATTTTGCAGGCATTGGCGGACCAGTCGCGGGAAATCAGACTGCCGTTGAATCAAGTAGGTTTAAACAATAGAATAAGCAAGGAGATCTCCAAATTTGAGCAGGAAAATCAACGCCGCCCGTCAGCGGAAGAACTTGCGCAGCGCCTTGATATGCCATTGGAAAAGGTGACAAGTGCCCTAAAAGCCTTCTACCGCACTGTGTCGGTCGACGAGCCTGTCGCTGACGGAGATGACAAATGTATGGCCGACACGCTTGCCAACGATGACGTGCCAAGCACTGATGCCACGCTGACGCAAGAATCACTGTCGAAGGAAGTTGATCGAGCATTGAATCAATTGCAAGGTAAAGAGAGGGAGATTTTAAGGCTGTGTTTCGGCATTGGCTGCAGAGAGATGACATTGGAGGAGATTGGTGACAAGTTCAATTTGACGCGGGAACGAGTGCGCCAAATCAAAGAGAAGGCAATCCGCAAATTGAAAGGGGAAAAAAGCGCATTGCTAAAGTCATATCTATAAGACGTTGCCACCATTTTGCACAAAAATGGTGACAACGCCTAAAGAAAATCGAGTAGGAGGAGTTTACCACCTACTCGATTTTAATTTATAAAAATCAAAAACGATCAATTCCGTCCAGTACGCGTAATCTTGTTTTTAATGTTTTCGTTAAATACCGATTCCTTCATTAATGATTCAACGGAGATGTGCATTCTGTAGCGCCAATAGTGCTTCGCAATCGCAGGAACATTGATTTGTTCATCGTTTGGATTCTCTTTGCGCAATTTTCCGTCAATCGACATCCAGTCCTGCCAAGGAAGTACCGTCAACATTGATGGCGACTCAAGATGTTGGCTCACAATAATGTCGCAAAGCCATGGCTCTGCATAAAATGGCGCGTCCCCCTCCTGGTGCAACATAGTGTTGTAGAACCGTTGGGTTTTGTCGTGGTTTTCCTCCCACCATTGTCTGATTCCACCCATATCATGGGTCGATGTGGTGCATACCGACAAATATGGATATTGATATGGATTGCCAAACTCGTCTTCTGGATTTTTGGGCATTCTTTGTATTTCCAGCGACAGAATCTGAAGTTGCTTCATCACCGCCGGCACACAGTCTGGAATCATTCCCAAATCCTCACCGCACACAAGCATATCTGTTGAGTTTACCAAAGCCGGAAGTTTCCACATAGCCTTTCCATACCAGAAATCATTGTGACGATGGTAATAGAAGTCGTTATACATTCTGTTGAAGCACCACTTCTCATAATCATTCAGCGACCTATAGATGTAGGTGAATTGTGCTGAGATTCGAGGATGGTATTTGCCATGTTCTTCTGGGTCCTCGATGAAAAGCACTTCATCAAGCAAGCCGCACAGGGCGTTTTCCAATTTATTGTTCTTGTCGTTTTTCTCATACGACGCAAACAACTCCGCAACTTTCTGTTGCGTATCAACTTCAGGTTTCAGTTTGTAGCGTCCCCCTCCTATCGATTCCAGATATAGCGATTTTGCCTCTTCGGTATATTCTCCAAAGAAATCGGCAAGGAAGTAGTCCATAATATATGGTTTGCATTGGAGATCCGGATTTATCCAGAAGTCATAATTGTTGCGCATTTCATCTGGTGTATATGGTAACGCCGGGTTGAACACACCCAACAAGCCATGCACCGCCGACATGGGGATTTGCCAGATTCGGAAGAAGCCAAGGATATGGTCTATTCGATACAGGTCGAAATATTCCGACATCTTGCGCATCCTGTTTTTCCACCATTTAAAGCCATCCTGACTCATACGCTCCCAATTATATGTCGGTAATCCCCAATTCTGACCAAGCACTGAGAAGTCATCAGGCGGCGCTCCCGCTTGGCTGTTCAGATTAAACAAATCTGGGTCAACCCAAGCATCCGCACTTGCGCGGCTGATACCGATAGGTATGTCACCTTTCAACACAACACCGTGCTTGTGTGCATAATCACAACTATCTTTCAGTTGTTTGTCAAGGTTGTATTGGATGTAATATGTCAGGTTGATTTCATCAGCATTGTCTTTGCACAACTCGTCGACAAGACTTTCGTCGAATTTTGAATACTTATCCCATTTGGTAAAGTCGGCAGTTCCAAATTTGTCACGCAACAAGCAGAATGCTGCATAATTCTTCAGCCAATACTCATTTTTTGCAAAGAACGATTTAAAGTTCTCCGTCTTCAAGGTCTTGGCTCCTGATTCGGCAAAGATTTCTCTCACATATTCAAGTTTGCCCGCATTGACACGCTCATAGTCGACTTGCGGAAGCGCATTCAACTCTACTGCCAGATTATTGAAATATTCCTGACGCTGATTGTCCTTCAGCTTGCCCAATGCCGGAATGTTCAAATACATCGGATGCAGTGCATAAGTCGAATTAGCTTTATATGGATAGGAATCCACCCATGTGTGAGTCATTGTAGTGTCGTTGATTGGTAGAATCTGCAAGACACGCTGCCCTGTCGCCGCCAGCCAATCAACCATTTTCTTTATGCTGAGGAAGTCGCCGGCGCCGAAATCCTCGTCGGTGCGGATTGAGAACACCGGAATAGCTGTACCTGCGCCCTTCCATAGCGCAGCGGAATCGTTGAATCTCAAGCCTGCGACAACAATACATCCGTTTTTGTCTGGAGCCGATATGTCAAGCACCCGGTTATTGCACCCTTCCCACGATTCAGTGCCGGTGTGTCTGTTTCTCTTGAAGAATTTATACTCCACCTGTTCCTCTTTTTCAGGAAATTGGAAAGCAACCGACCATATCGGATAATTGCAATCGGTAAGCGCCAACGCGTTCTCCTGGTTCCAATTTCCAAGCACATCGCAATTGCCTGTCACAAACAAGTCCTCGTCAGGTCTTACCGACGGAGCAAAAATCTCCAACGTGACGCCACCACATTGATGAGGCAGCGCATCGTTTTTGTTTTCACGATGGAATATAGAATTGACAAACATCGACGAGTAGAAAGATTTGTCATAGGGCTGGTCATTCCAGGAATCCAAGATTTCATAGACCTTGATTTCTTTTCCAAACGTGAACAAGTGAGGCTTGCCCCACTCCTTGCGAACTGCGCCATTGTCGTTTCGGACAATATAACAATACTCAAAAGATTTGACATTACGCTTAATATCCACCTCTGTAGACCAAATGCCGTCCTCGTAGGTCATTTTCAACGCCTTGGACTCATTCCATTCGCCCAATTCCTTAACACTGCCCAAAAGATATAAGCTTTCCCCCCAGGCAGTGTTGTAGCCAATTCTAAATAACAATTTCATAGGTTAATATATTTACTTAATGAATATTCCATAGGTTAGTTTCTCTATCCGCATCTTGATGTGCCACACGAAGTGCAAATCAAACAGCCCTCTTGGTATATCAATGTTTCTTGTCCGCAATTAGGACATTTCTGACCTTTGGCTTTGGTGCCTTCCGGCAAATACTTCTTCAAAGCCCGCTCAACGCCCATTTTCCAGGTGTTGATAGATTCGCTGTTGAGCTCGAGTCCACCAACCAGCTTCATCACTTGGTCAATCGGCATGCCATAGCGCAACACGCCTGATATCAATTTGGCATAATTCCAATACTCAGGATTGAACTTGTCAGAGAGGCCCTCTATTGTCGTCTTGTATCCACGCTTATTGATGAACTGAAAATCGTAGCGCTTGTTGCCATTCTCGTCAATAGCCTTGATGATTTTTCCTTTGCTCACAGATTTCGGACAGAAGATGCCATCTTCATCATCTGCAAGACCAGTAAATATTTCATAAGGTCTGCCATCGATAAGTCCGACAAACGCAATCCATTTCTCTTTGTTATTCTGGAATCTGACAACATCCGCCTCCAATTCAATCGGTCGTTTAAGCACATGGCGCTCCTCAAAACCTGTGTGGACAGGAGCCTCCACCTTCTTTTTTTCCTTCTGAGTCGACACAAGAACTCCTGAGCGTGAACCGTCACGATACACGGTGCATCCCTTGCATCCAGCCTTCCATGCCTCCATATACAGTTCGTTTATCAGATCTTCGGTCACATCCGACGGCAGGTTGATTGTAACACTTATTGAATGGTCAACCCATTTTTGGATTTCTCCCTGCATCTTAACCTTCTCATGCCAGTCAATGTCGTTTGCTGTGGCTTTGTTGTACGGAGATTTCGCCACCAATTCATCCAACTCCTCTTGTGAGAACTTTTCTTTGCGTTTGATGCCATTCGCATCCATCCAGGATATAAACTTATGGTGATAAACTACATATTCTTCAAACGCATCACCAGTTTCGTCTACATAATCCACATGTACGCCTGGCTCATTCGGGTTAACCTTGCGACGGCGCTTATATACAGGCATAAAGACCGGCTCTATGCCGGATGTGGTTTGTGTCATCAAGCTTGTAGTTCCCGTCGGGGCGATTGTCAAGCATGCAATGTTGCGTCGCCCGTATTTTATCATCTCATCATACAAAGAAGGGTCGGCGTCCTTCAATCGGTTTATGTAAGGATTTGCCTCTTCCCTCTTGGCGTCGTACAAAGAGAATGCGCCACGCTCCTTTGCCATCTCGACCGAAGACCAGTAGGCCGCAAGTGCCAACGTCTTGTGTACAGACACAGAGAAAGCCGTAGCCTTTGGAGTTCCATAACGGAAGCCCATTGCGGCAAGCATATCTCCTTCCGCTGTTGTTCCAAGTCCAGTACGTCGTCCAGCCAAAGTCTTGTTGCGGATTTTCTTCCACAGATTCAATTCTGTGGCTTTAACTTCTTCCGTTTCTGGATCGGACTCTATTTTGGCAATGATTTTATCAATTTTTTCCATTTCCAGATCGATGATGTCGTCCATCAGTCGCTGAGCACATCTGATGTGCTGTCGGAAAAGGTCAAAGTCAAATTCTGCTTCGGCTGTGAAAGGATTTTTTACGTATGAATACAGGTTTACAGCAATAAGCCGGCAGCTGTCATACGGGCACAACGGAATTTCGCCACAAGGATTTGTGGATATCGTTTTAAACCCTAAGTCAGCGTAACAATCAGGGATAGACTCTCGCGTTATCGTATCCCAGAAAAGCACACCTGGTTCAGCGCTCTTCCACGCATTATGCACAATCTTTCGCCAAAGGGCGTTTGCATTTATTTTTTTTGACACATATGGATGCTCGCTGTCAACCGGGAATTTCTGTTCATATTCCGCATCGGCTTCTGCCGCCCGCATGAACTCGTCGTCGACGCGTACCGACACATTGGCACCCGTAACTTTGCCTTCTGTCATTTTCGCATCGATGAATGCCTCGCTGTCGGGATGCTTTATTGAAACCGACAGCATCAACGCTCCGCGACGTCCATCTTGCGCAACTTCTCTTGTGGAATTTGAGTAGCGCTCCATAAACGGCACCAACCCCGTTGACGTAAGAGCGGAATTTTTCACAGGCGAACCCTTTGGGCGCACATGTGAGAGGTCGTGCCCCACGCCGCCTCTGCGCTTCATCAGCTGCACTTGCTCCTCGTCGATTTTGATGATGCCTCCATAAGAGTCCGGAGCACCGTCAAGACCGATTACGAAACAATTTGACAACGACCCTACTTGATAATTGTTTCCGATTCCTGCCATCGGGCTTCCTTGCGGCACAATGTATTTGAAATCTTTCATCAAGTTGAAAATGTCAGTTTCCGACAAAGGGTTCGTGTATTTGCTTTCAATACGTGCCAATTCCGATGCCAATCGGTGGTGCATATCGTCCGGCGTCTTTTCATAAATGTTTCCGTATGAGTCCTTCAAAGCGTATTTGTTGACCCAGACGCGAGCGGCGAGTTCATCGCCTTTAAAATAGTCACATGAGGCATTGAAAGCCTCGTCGTAAGAATATATGTTTATCTCCACAGCTTTGTTTGATTTAATAATAGTTACTGATGCTTCTCATTCATCAATGCAAAGATTGCAAAATTTCCAGTATTCTCAAAATATATTTCGACTATTTTGTCCTCATTGGCGTTTGTTCTATTTTGCGACATTCCGGATTTATTGACTACCTTTGCAATAAAAACAATAAATTATGAATATGGATTTCTTCTTTAATCGTAAAACCATAAGAAAATACAAATCAGAAGCCATTCCCAGCGACACCATTGAGCGCATGCTTGATGCTGCGGCTCAATCCCCGACAACTGGAGGAATGCAACTTTACAGTGTTGTCATAACAACTGACACCGACATAAAAGAAGAATTGGCAAAAAGCCATTTCAATCAGCCGGCGGCAACCGGAGCACCAATGCTATTAACTTTCTGCGCCGACTTCAACCGTTTTATAAAATGGTGTGAGCAAAGCAATGCTAAGCCAGGATTCGGCAATTTCCAATCATTTGTCGCTGCGTTTCTCGACGCCACCATTTTTGCCCAGCAATTCTGCACCATAGCCGAGATGAACGGACTTGGATGCTGCTACCTCGGCACGACAACATACAATGCCCCACAAATTGCCAAAACGCTTAATCTTCCACAATACGTTGTCCCTATCGCGACCCTGTCTGTCGGCATTCCCGATGATGATTCAGCCAAATCGGAGCGAATTCCATTGCAAGGAATCATACACAAGGAGCGATATGCTGATTATTCCACAACCGACATCTCTAATCTTTACAAAGAAAAGGAAGAGTTGCCGGCAAACATCAATTTTGTCAAGGAAAATGGAAAGGATTCATTGGCTCAGGTGTTTACGGATGTCAGATATTCTAAAGAAAACAACGAGACTTTCTCTAAAATATTTTTTGATTTTATTGAGCAGCAAGGATTCAAGTTCAGCAAATAGCCTTGAATATCTTCAAGAATTCATGAATGCCTATCGGTCCGAACCGTTTTGAGCAATTCAAGGAGTGAAGCATGGCAGCTCTGCTGTGTTAAAAAATGTTTTATTAGCAAGCCCATATTCGTGTCGCTCCACATCAGCGGGAATGGCTTGTAAAGCCGTATGTAGTGCTATTTGCCAGCGATGCAAATAACCTTTTGTAATTGGTTTAAAGTCGACAAAAAGGTTAAAATGCTTTGTATCAACGATATTTTTTTATACCTTTGTCTGCGGAATTAAAAAAACCGAGAGAAAGAGATCTCTCCATTGCCGAAAATCGGCAGGGGCTTTTCTCAGGTGGACTCCCAAGAAAGCCTTTAGTGTGAACTATAATTTAAATGAATGAGGAGAACATTTACAGCAATTGCGACAATTGCCATATTGTTGGTATTTACATCTTCTTACAACAGTTATGATGTAAGTGTTGATATCAACTCTTTCGCCCCAAACTTTGAAATAAGCAAATTAGGGAATCATTTCAAACTAAGCGAAACGAGAGGCAATTATGTGATAGTCAATTTTTGGACGTCGGACGATGCGGAAGCTCGCATCAGAAACATTCATTACGACAGATTTTTCAAATCCATCGGAAAAAATTTGAGTTTTATTTCTGTTAATTTCGACGACAGCGACAATATGTTCAAAGAGCTTGTCAGAACAGATGGGCTATCAGAAGTATCGCAATTTTACGAAAAGGACGGTATGGAATCCGAAGTGTACAAACGGTATCGTCTAAAGAGCGGAATGAACAGCTATCTTCTTGATAAAGACGGGAAGATTCTTGCCATCAATCCGACGCAGCAACAGTTGACTAAATATTTTTGTCAATAGCCACACATGCCGGAACAATTGCAAAATTGTTCCGGCTTTTTATTAAGAAATTGTTTGGCATTTTTTTTGCTATAGGATATATAAAATAAATTTTGACAATGATTGATTTTACAGACAGCAAGTTGGTCGAAGAAGATGGAAGCCCACAAATATGCCAAATCTTCACAGATGTAAAAGCCAACGAAAATACTGACAACGATATAGACCCACAGTCATTTACGTCCGATGTTCCTATCTTGGCGCTTCGGAATATGGTGTTGTTTCCCAATGTCGCAATTCCAGTAGCGGTTGGCCGCGACAAATCTTTGGCACTAATTGAAGCGGCACAAAAAACGAAAACGCCAATCGGCGTAATCTGCCAAAAAGACGCAAAAGACGAGGACCCCGGTCAGGATGGTCTATATCAAATAGGCGTAGTCGCAGAAATTATACGAGTGTTGGAATTTCCAGACAATTCCACAAACGTCATCATCCAAGGCAAATACCCATTCCAACTCGACAGTGTGACAAGCACCAAGCCTTTCTTGAGGGCTAACATCACGCCACTTGAAGAAGAATACCCATTGTCAGACGACAAGGAGTTCAACGTACTGGTGACAAGTCTTCGTGAAATCACATTGAAGATGCTCGACAAGTTGGGTAACAAGATGAACGAATTGACTTTTGCCATAAAAAACATCGACAATCCAGTTCATCTGATTGATTTCTTGTGCGCGAACTCCCCTTTGGAACCCAATGTCAAACAGCGGTTGCTGTCCAACCTTTCGATAAAGCAACGGGCATATTCCCTATTTATGTATCTCAACAGAGAGTCTCAACTGGTTGACATCCGCGCAGACATTGAGTCAAGAACACAGAAAGATATTTCCGAGCAACAACGGGCACATTTCCTTCAGCAGCAAATCCGCACAATTCAGGATGAGCTTGGAGACACCGACGAGCACGATATTGACGAGCTTTATCAAAGAGCCGAGCAGAAACTGTGGAATGAGGATGTCAAGAACACATTCAAAAAGGAGATGCGCAAACTTGAACGTCTACAGCCACAAACTCCAGACTATTCTGTGCAGTACAACTATTTGGAGACACTTCTCGACTTGCCCTGGAATGAATATACAGAAGACAATTTCGATATTCCCAATGCAGAAAAACAGCTCGACAAAGACCATTTCGGACTGGACAAGGTAAAAGAGCGCATTCTTGAGCATTTGGCAGTGCTTAAGCTGCGAGGCGATATGAGAGCCCCAATCTTATGTCTATATGGTCCTCCGGGAGTCGGCAAAACCTCTCTTGGCAAGTCGATAGCGGAAGCCTTGCATCGCAAATATGTGAGAATGTCGCTTGGCGGACTGCATGACGAAGCGGAAATCCGAGGCCATCGCAAGACATATATAGGTGCTATGCCGGGACGAATCATACAAGGTTTGATTAAGAGCAAGTCATCGAATCCGGTATTTGTTTTGGACGAGATTGACAAACTTGGCCAAGATTTCAAGGGTGACCCGTCGTCGGCATTACTAGAGGCATTGGATCCTGAACAGAACTGCCATTTCCACGACAACTATGTGGACGTTGACTACGACCTGTCGCGTGTGATGTTTATCGCCACCGCCAATACCCTATCAACCCTTTCTCAGCCATTGCTTGACCGTATGGAGCTGATAGATGTGTCAGGTTACATTTTGGAAGAGAAGGTTGAAATCGCAAAGAAATTCTTGGTTCCGAAACAGTTGAAAGAACACGGATTCGAGGAAAAGGAGATTTCTTTCCCTAAAAAGGTTCTTGTGAAAATTGTGGAATCCTACACACGAGAATCAGGAGTCAGACAACTGGAAAAGAAAATAGCAAAAGTGATGCGCCGCATCGCATTGCAGAAAGCGAGCGGAAAGCCTTTTGAAAAGACTGTTTCTATCGACGCCCTTAAAGAGTATCTAGGACAGGAGGAATTCAGCCTTGACCGCTACGAGGGAAACGATCAAATCGGAGTTGTGACCGGTCTTGCGTGGACTACTGTCGGAGGAGAGATTTTGTTTATCGAGTCATCTCTGTCAAAAGGCAAAGGCGAGAAGCTGACTCTTACCGGAAACCTCGGAGACGTGATGAAGGAATCGGCGGTTATTGCCCTACAATATTTGAAAGCCAATTGCAACAAATTCGGCATATCGCCTGACATATTCGACAGTTACAATGTGCACATTCACGTTCCAGAGGGTGCAATTCCTAAGGACGGGCCATCAGCCGGTGTCACCATGGCGACATCTTTGGCATCTTCTTTCACGAAAAGAAAAGTTAAGGACCACATTGCGATGACCGGAGAGATTACACTACGCGGGAAAGTGCTTCCTGTAGGCGGCATCAAAGAAAAAATTCTTGCGGCCAAACGTGCAGGGATTACAGATATTATTCTGTCGAAGGAAAATAAGAAAGACATTCTGGAGATTAAACCGTTATATTTGAACGGTCTGACATTCCATTATGTCTCAACAATCAAAGATGTTCTTGACCTGGCCCTGACAAACGAAATCGTTACAGAATAAAATGAATTATTGCTGTCCGATAAAACTCAGAAAAAGCAATAAAGTATGACTCGAAAGCTAATTTTACGGCGTTCGAGTCATACTTTTTGTTTATTAAGCCCACCTTAATCAAAAAGAGATGGTTCAGAAGGTGCATCGAAAGCCTTGGAAAGAATGATATCCCATTCCTTTTCGGGGTTGTTGAACAGACTGTAGAAATCGACGTAGTACATCAGTGCTATCCTGACCGCCATAAAACCGTCAGGAGCCTGATACATTCGGGGAAAGAATATGTCGGCAAGAGGCATATAAATCATGGTATATGACCTCAAATATGGCTTCCTGACGCCTTTTGTTGGCATCGGCGAGTGTACTGCGTCCAATCTTGAATGTGATTCCTCTTTGTTCACCGACGACAGACGGTTCTCTCCGAGTATCAGATTCTCAAAGTCGGGAATGTCCTCTATGTACCGCTTGTTGCCCGATGCGTGGTCTATTGCATACATAAACTCCTGCAGTCCGAGCATACTGTTCTGCAACGCCTCCTTTGTTTGGAAGCCTTTGCTCTTGACCTTCTTCTCATACTCGTCCCGTGCGCTTACTCTTTCTCTCACGCTTCTATCCACGTCCTCCGACACACGTGACGCATAGTCGAAGATGCTCTCGCCCGGCTTTCTGCTGAAGCGAGGCTTGCTCGGCTCAGAAATATTTGTTACATTTGCAGTGGGTGTTGGATTGTTTCGGGGCAAAATCCCGTCGGTAATCCGTTCTTGCGGTAGTAACAATTCAGCACCTTTCGTTATTTTGTTACGTAGATTGTTGTCACTCTTTATGTGAACGGAACTTACATAATCCTCCACTTCACCATACTTGTTTACAACTGCTATATTATAAACATTATCATTGTTTTCGCTCTTAAATCGCTTTATATATAAAGTACTTCCATCTGTATCACGTATGGCGAAGTCTGCATTTTCAAGAGTCGGCAATACAGCACCTGAAATACTTGTTCTTTTCTCACGAATTATTTTATTATAGACTTCTTCCTTAACATTCACAACTTCGCCAAGGAATGTGCGAACAGGCTTTCGGAATAATTCCATAAATTTGACCAAAGATGAAACCTTTTGTGGCATATTCTCAGTCTTTTTGTCTTCGAAAATATTGTCAAGAGCCACCATTGCTTCTTCTCCTTTCAGCGACTTTACTCCCTCATCGCCAACCTCTCCTCGCTTTCTCATTCCGCTCTCGTCCTTCATAGGATTCTTGGAGTCAAGCAAGTCCCTCATTGCCATATCAGCCAACTCCTCGGCACTGCGGTAGCGGTTGACGCCGAACATCCTCGCCACTCCTTCCCAGAACCGCGCTATGGCTTCCTTCACTCGCTCCAACGTCTCGATAGCCTTCGCCTTTGTGAACACTCCGCCATCGCCCTCGGCAACCCTGCGTGCCTCCTCGCGCAAGCGTTCCGCTCCTCTGCGTCCGCTGAACGTCGACAACACCTCGTCCGCTATCTCGTCATCGGTCTTCAGCTCCGGATACAACTCCTTCACTTCCTCCCAAAGAACGCTGTTCTTCAGTTCCTTCACCGTGTGGCTCCATTGCTCGGAATCCTTGCGTCTCAGCATATCGCCCCACAGATGCGTGTATTCGTGTACCGCAGTCTCCGATGTCGCCACCTTTGGGTCAAGGTATATGCGTCCGTCCTTCACCAAGCCGTACACCTCTCCGTCCGCAGTACGCAGAAAGCGTGTATGGTCGGTTATCTTCGCATCATTCTCGTTGAAGATAACGTAGTTCTTTGCGCCATCCTTACGGCCACCTCGCATATTGTCAGCAGGATATTTGATGCCAATACAGCCTGACTCCGCCAATGCTTGTGACGCTTTCTTGTCGCTGCCAAGAGCCTCACGCAATTCCGCATACAAATCAGCTCCAGTCGCATTGGGGTTCAAAACAACGGTGCTTTCGCCTTTCTCATATCTGACAGGGCTATCCTGCACCCTCTCAAAGCCTTTACTCTCCAAAAACGAACCTACACCTTTCAGTAAAGATTCAGCAGGGTGGCCATTCCAATCCAGATAGTTGCTGCCGTTGTCATCGGGGATTTCTACAGTGTAAAGGTGGCGTGGAAACTCCTTCGGCAGTTCATCAATCTCCACTTGCTTATCCTTTAATGCCTTTTCCAACTCTGCGATTTTCTCCTTGCGATACTGGATTGACTCTTCTGTGCTCTTAACTGAACTTTGAGCACGTTTCATTTCATCTGTATAGATGTCATTAAACAGATGATTTCGGTATTCAGGAGAAGACTCTCCATATTTTTCCTTTAATTCCTCAGCTTCATCTTTGAACAATTCATAGTCAAGCTCTGCCTCGGCTCTCCATTCGTTAGCACGTTTTAGCTGTTCTTCGTCATACTTCAAATCGTCCCGGTGTCTGTCAAGTTGGTCAGATATAGCATCTACATCGTGTTGCAATGCACGTAAAGCATCATTGTGCGTTGTCGCATTCTGTTCCGCATACGTCCTGCCGATACCTTCCACCTCGGTCACATAAGTGCCCCAACCGTAAGCCTGCGCACCTTCTCCCTCGCCCATATGCGAGTGGTCGAAAGCATCGAAGTCCGCTCCGCTGCCGTGGTACACACGATGCTCACGGACTGAACCGGTGTACACCTCTCCGCCTGCTGTCCGTGTGTCCGTCTCCGCATCGGGGTATGAGAACTTGCCACCGAAGTCCTTCGTGTGGAGCTTCATATCAGCGTCTATCACTCTGACATTGCCTTGCTTGTCTTTTACGATGTTGCTCTTCTGCAAGTCGGATGCGATAATCTCCCCATTGGAGAATGCCGTGTTCTCCTTATTGATCGGTTTGAAACCAAGTTTTTCCATATAGGCAACACGTTCTCCTTCTGTCAGCGGTGTGCTGCTGGTAAAGTCTACTATCGGTTGCTTGAGGAATCTTACAAATTTGCCGTCTATCTCGCCGTAGCCTTCAATGGTGTATCTACTCCCTGGGAACACGGTGTTGAACAACGCTACATTGTCAACATCGGGGCGGAAGCGTTTGCCGTAAGGTTTCCCTTTCGACACTTTGATTACACTCTTACCATCTTTGCCGAGATACACATCGGAGTCCGTGCCGCTGCCTATAGGCTCACGTTGGTCGGTGAAGTCCGCTATGTCTGTGTGCCAGTTGCCTGTGGCTATTGCCCACTTTTTGAGGAGTTCTTTTTTCTTCTCCTCAATCGCTCTTTCTCGCTCTGCTCTCGGCAGAGCCTTTCCATCCTTTCCGACTGCGCTTTCAGATATTCGTGAGAAAAGTGCATCGATGCTACCCGTGCGTTCTCCTCCTCGCATTTTTTGTAATGCTCGCGCTGGAAGTCGTTTAGAAATTGGTCGTTCATAAGGATTGTTCGGTGTTGAATTGTCTACAAACTTATCTATCAGACGCAAAGTTACATCATCGAAATTGCCCGACAAAACTCTTCCGTACAATTCTTTCGTTTCCTCCTTGAATTTACGTCCGCGTTCTCTCCGAATTTCTGTCGCCTCTTCCCGGCTTTTGCCCGAAACGAAAGCCGTAGACCAATCCACAGCGTAAAGAGCCTCGTCCCGTTTCCTTGCCGCCTCGCTTTTCTTGCTGCGTTTATTTCTTGTCCGCTCGTTCTCGGTGTCTATGACTCTCTGCATCTCTTCCGAATCAGTCACCACGTCAAGTCCACCCTTGCGCATACGCTCCACAAGGTTGTCCCTCAGTTCCCGCTCCTCCGCTGTCAACTCCGTCTTCTCGCTTCGGCTCTCCCTTACGCTGCGGTCTACACCTTCAGGCTTGACTTGCTCTGGTGCAACGCCCTCCTTCAATGCACTCTCAAACTCTGCGAGAAGTCTGTCGGCGGCCTTCATCCTGCGCACACCCTCCCTGTCGCCTCTGTTCTTGAAATACTCGACCATCCTCGCCACTGCGTCACGCAAACGGGCAAGAATG
>ERZ780141.127-NODE-127-length-60446-cov-6.833303_pt1 | contig 60446 bp, 51 predicted proteins | sample MGYA00433080_ERZ780141 | MGnify/ENA primary metagenome ERZ780141 (study PRJEB29588, sample SAMEA2154047) | human gut metagenome | biome: human gut; feature: human-associated habitat; material: faeces | place: Denmark | collected 2008/2010 ... | reverse complement strand
GAAGAGAGGCTCGAACTCCCGACACCTGGTTTTGGAGACCAGTGCTCTACCGACTGAGCTATTCCCGTAGATAATTCCGGTTATATTCACATATTTCAGATTCAACAACCGGAATCTTTGATTTTATCTCGAGATAATATCCTTATTCAGGAGTATTAGTCAATGATTTCGATGATCTGGCCAGAACCTACTGTACGACCACCTTCACGGATAGCGAAACGCAAACCAAGGTCGCATGCTACTGGAGTGATCAACTTAACTTGGATAGTTACGTGGTCACCAGGCATTACCATTTCAACGCCTTCTGGAAGAGTGATTTCACCAGTTACGTCGAGTGTACGTATATAGAATTGTGGACGGTAGTGGTTACGGAATGGAGTGTGACGACCACCTTCTTTTTCAGTCAAGACGTAAACTTGAGCCTTGAATTCGTCGTGTGGTTTAACACATCCTGGGTGGCAGATTACCATACCACGCTTAAGTTCCTTCTTGTCGATACCACGAAGAAGAAGACCTACGTTGTCACCTGCTTCACCTTCATCAAGGAGCTTGCGGAACATTTCAACGCCAGTAACAACTGACTTCATTTCAGCACCAAGACCCATGATTTGAACTTCGTCACCTACCTTAACAACACCTGTTTCGATACGGCCTGTAGCAACAGTACCACGACCAGTGATTGAGAATACGTCTTCAACTGGCATCAAGAATGGCTTGTCAGTTGCACGTGGAGGCAATTGAATCCAGCTGTCAACAGCATCCATAAGTTCCATAACTTTGTCAACCCATTGTGGTTCACCGTTCAATGCACCAAGTGCAGAACCGCGGATGATTGGAGTATCTTCTTCGAATTCATATTGTGTAAGAAGATCTTGCATATCCATTTCAACGAGTTCGAGAAGTTCTGGGTCGTCAACCATATCACACTTGTTCAAGAATACAACAAGACGTGGAACGTTTACTTGGCGAGCCAAAAGGATGTGTTCACGAGTTTGAGGCATAGGACCGTCAGTTGCAGCAACTACTACGATTGCACCGTCCATTTGCGCAGCACCAGTAACCATGTTCTTAACGTAGTCGGCGTGACCCGGGCAGTCTACGTGTGCATAGTGACGTGTTGCAGTTTCATACTCAATGTGAGAAGTGTTGATAGTGATACCGCGTTCCTTCTCTTCTGGAGCGTTGTCAATCTGATCGAATGACTTAACATCTTCTCCACCGAAGCCCTTATCGTGAAGGACCTTAGAGATGGCAGCAGTCAAAGTAGTTTTACCGTGGTCAACGTGGCCAATAGTACCAATGTTAACGTGTGGCTTGGTTCTTTCAAATTTCTCTTTTGCCATAACTTTTTGCTATTTTTTGATTAAATGATTAACGTATTGTCGTTTAATATTTATTTTTAATCGAAAGTTTTTTTTATTCTCACCTGACTTTATTTTGTCAACTCAGAATTTCACTTTCTTTGAGCCGATGGCGGGAATTGAACCCGCGACCTCTTCCTTACCAAGGAAGCGCTCTACCCCTGAGCTACATTGGCGAACCACCGTTTTAAGGGCGTGGGTAGTGATGGATTCGAACCACCGAAGTCGAAAGACAGCAGATTTACAGTCTGCCCCATTTGGCCGCTCTGGAAACTACCCTTAAAAAAGCTTTCACAACACTCGTTTGCTTCCACTTTCTTTTTTTTGAGCCTCTTGTCGGATTCGAACCAACGACCCCGAGATTACAAATCACGTGCTCTGGCCAACTGAGCTAAAGAGGCATCACCCCAGCACTTATGGAAAACCACATTGTGCATAAGCGAGTGCAAAGTTACGCATATTTTTTTAATCAACAAATATTCCCACATTTTTTTTGCAAAATAATTTCATTTTCTTTGTCTCCGACCACCAAAGCATCCCGGAAGCACCATCTAATATGCTGAAAACGGGCAAAAACGCACATTATATATAGCATTCGCCCTTTCGGGCAAAAAAATTCGACCCTCCTGTCACTCGGCGCATCATACGGCGCCACGCATCTGGCAGAAAGGTCGAACATCAGCTCATGCCTCGCTTTTCCCTGGTGTGCGACACCATTAATGGTGCCGCACGCCTCGCAAGGAATTTGCCACTAATTATTATTTATCTCTCTTTGTTTTCTCAAGTTGATGATCAAGAGCATCTATGGCAGTGTCGACAGCTTCTTCAAACGAGTCAGCCACCTTCGAAGCGAACACTTCGCCCACTTGTGGTATCACGAGTTTGATTGCAGCCTCCTTATTCATAGCAGACTCTGGCTTTATCACTTTTAAGGTAACATCTACCTTCTCTATTGCATCGTTACGACGTGCAAGACGTTCGATCTTGCGAGTAATGAAACTTTCCAACTTTTCAGATGCGTCAAAATGGATGGCTTTAATTTTAATTTCCATGTTGTCCTCCTTTTTTTAATGCCCGTGGATGGGCTGATTGGTAATTCTCTTTAAGTTCACTAAACGTTATATGAGTATACACCTGCGTAGCCGCCAACGATTCGTGGCCAAGCAGTTCTTTCACATTATTCAATTCGGCTCCGTGGTTGAGCATCGCCGAGGCAAACGAGTGGCGTAGCACGTGTGGCGAAAATTTGTTGCTACCACCCACCTGCTTCAGGGCTTCGTGCACCACCTTATACACCAGCGAGGCATACAGTGGCTTTCCGCTTTTGCAGATGAAGAATGTCTCGCATCCTATGGCCACATCGTCGCGCAACTTGCGATATATGGTTATCCATCTCAGCAGTTCGTCTCCAAAAGGCACCACCCTATCCTTGTCGCGCTTGCCATGCACCTTCATCTCCATCTTCCTGGCATCGACATTCACGTCGAGCAGGTCGATTAGTTCGGCACGGCGAATACCCGTCTCATAGAGCATCATCACCATCAACTTGTTGCGCACAGCTTCGAAGTCGCTTTCGTCCACCGCCTCGTCTATGAGCGTGTCCATCGCTTCGGTGCGCATATAACTTGGCAATCGTTGCGGCACTTTTGCCAATTCCACTTCGTCGGCAGGATTATCATCGATTTCGCCTATGCGCTCCATATATTTATATAGAGCTCGCACAGCTTGCACCTTTCGGCGTATGGTGCGAGGGGCGTCACCGGCATTCGAGCGAGCCATCATCCATCTGCGCACATCGCTCTGCGACGCATTAGCTAACTTAAATGACTCATTCTCATCACCGCCGAGAAAACCAGAGAACTGATCAAGGTCGTTCTTATAAGACAAAACGGTATGAACCGAATAATTCAGTTCATACCGTAAATATTTTAAGAATCCCTCAATAGTCATACTCGAAGTGATTACGTTAATGTTATCACAAGCGAATATAGTAAGAAATATTGAGCTTTACAAATTCTTTTGTTATTTTTTATTCTTCTACCGAACGAAGTTTTTGAACATAAACAGCCTTCATCATCTTCTTGCGGTTTGTAACCGATGGCTTTTCAAATGCTTGACGAGCGCGCAATTCCTTTACAACACCAGTCTTTTCATATTTTCTCTTAAACTTCTTAAGGGCTTTTTCGATGTTTTCGCCTTCCTTAACTTGTACGATAATCATTGTTCTAAATTTATTTTTTTGTTTTTACTTTTGTTTCTTATTTCTTTGCCACCTTTTCCTACCTCTCAGCGGCGCCGGCATTTTGCCCAACGCGCATCACCAATCAGCAGCCGCAGTGTGGCACTGCGGGGATTGTAATTTCTTCTATTATATTTATTTCGTTTTCAGTTATTTATAATATAAAAAACACATCCTCCTCTCTATTAATTGAGTCTGTTCCGCAGCTTTCTGGCGGAAATCGGTCGCAAATTTACAATTTTTTCTTCTTTCCCACAAGCATTTCGCATCAAACACGGCATTTTTTTTGCGCTAATGAGCATTATAACATCCAACAGCACACAAATTTGTGCATCTATCTATACAAAACTATCGCACCACTATCCTTCAACGAATAATATGGAATGCCGAGTTGCGACAAATCAGTTTTCACCTTATCAAGCTTATCCCGCCACATTCCGCCCGAAAGCACTATGCAGCGAGCACCATCGCGCACCTGCTCCCACGGCAGATTGGTTCGGCAATCATACGGCACTATGGCGTAGTCGGCATCAACGGCAAGCAGCCCTTCTTTAGTGATTGCCGATTTTCCGCCAATCACCACAATACGGTGTCCCATAACGAACGCATAATGGTGCTGGAACTCACAACCTGCCACGGCGCACGGTTCTTCTATCGGCACAACAGTATCTATGCCCAGCCGACACAACAGCGCTCTATGCTTTGCCGAAAAATCATCTACATCCACCTCGCGGTCGGGGCACCACAAATACCCCTTATGCGCCCGGAAATAAAACACTGGCGTGGAATTATAGGAATTGAGCACTATCAATCCTTCTTGAGGGGCAATGCTCATATTCACTATATGTATAGCCACACCGGCAATAGTTGCCACAAGAAACGCCATCACCGCCACGCCCTTGCGCTTCAGCACAAACATCACACCCAGCGACACAATCGCAAAATAATACGCAGCCACCACATAAGTAGTAATCCACACATTATCTATATGCGAGAACGACAAGTTGCCAAAGACATCCACCACCCATGCAAAGGCAGCCGTGCCACAATCAAGCACGATAGCAAGCAATGTCACATCCACTCCCGCAACAAGCAGCGCCACATACACCGCCGCGACAGCCACATACACCGGCATCAGCGGCAACACTATCAGATTGGCAATAAAAGCCAGAATTGACACCGTGTGGAAATAATATGCCGTTAATGCCGAGGTTGACAGCATCGAAACCACAGAAACCGACACGCAAAACGCCACATAGCGCACCACTCGATTTCGCACGTTGAGCACACCCTGCAATTTGCTGTACGCTATCAACAGCGAAGCCACCGTGACGAAACTGAGCAGAAAACCCACATCATACAGCGAGTTGGGCGAAACTACAAGTATCAGCAACGCAGCTCCGAGCAGCACATTAAGCGACATCACACGCCGATTGCTCACCACCGCCACTGCACCAAACGCGGCCATAAGCGCCGCTCTCGACACCGATGGCGACAGCCCGGTAAACATGGCAAAGGCCATTATAGCCAAAGCCACACACATCACTCGCGCCTTCAGTCTGCCTTTGCGTAGCACGGGCATAAGCAGCCACACCACAAACAAAGCCACCAACCCCACGTGCAATCCGCTCAATGCCACAATGTGGGCAACACCCGCCTGCGACATCAGCGTTCTGAACGAAGGATCGATATCCGCGCCATAACCAAGTAGCAACGCCGTGAGCAGCGACTTGGTCTGCGGCGACACCTCGGCATTCATCACGCTCGATCGTATGCCACCGCGAACTCGCTGCAACCAATAATACGGCGACAACGAGCGACCCACAATGGGCACACCCGACGCGTCATTTATAAATTGACTATATGCCGACGACTGCTCAAGCATATATCGCCGGTAATCAAACTCATAAGGATTTCCTGAATTTCTTATTTTTTCGAGGTTCGGGCGAAAAGCCACTCTATCTCCAGCCGAATAGCCATAGGCATTGCCGTTGATCAGCAGCGACACCACTCCCGCCTCCGACGTACGCACCATCAGCGAGGTTGACGCCTCGTTTTGCTTCACACGAGTCACCGTGCCAACGATTGGCTTATCGTCGCAAAACTTCTCTCCCAGGTCAGGCGGCAGACTCAGCCATGCATCGCCCATACCCAGCGCCACCGACAGCGCCACTATCGGCGCCATTACCACCTGCGATCGGCGCATCGGCCCGCACAAAGCATACACGCACACCAATCCCGCTACGGCTGCCACGCCAAGCACGATTGCCACCCACACGCACCATAGCGCTGGCATAGCACTGCACAGCAGTATGCCCACCACGAATGGCAATGCCACACGTAGCAACGGCACTTGCAGCAGAGGCGTACGATACATCACTTAGTCCATATAGCGTAAGAAGCAAATGCTTGCAGCAAAAGCATTTCGAGCCCGTTTTTCACTTCAGCACCCGCTTCGCGCGCCATGCGCATAAATTTGGTTTCATCGGGATTATATAGAAGATCATAGCACAGATGTTGCGGTGTAAGGTATTTATAAGGTATATCTGGGCACGAATCCACATCTGGATACATTCCCAACGGTGTAGTGTTCACTATCACCTTATGCATCTTCATATCGTTTTTCGTCAACTCTTCATACACCAGCGTTTCGGCGCTCTTGCGTCGCGACACCATCTGCACTTCAAGTCCAAGCTTACGCAGCGAATAACTGACAGCCTTTGCTGCGCCACCGGTGCCAAGCACCAACGCCGCGGTGTGATATGGCTTCAACATCGACCTTATCGAATCATTAAATCCGATAATATCTGAATTAAAGCCTTTCAACTTCAATTCACCCTTGCTTCGTATGAATTTTATCACATTCACAGCCCCCACTTCGCGCGCCTCGTCGTCGATTTCATCGAGGAACGGAATAACTTGTTCCTTATATGGTATAGTGACATTCAAGCCACACAAGTTCTCGTTTTCTGCCACTATCTCCATCAAGTCGCCCACATCGGGAATTTCAAAGTTGACATACTCAGCATTGATATTCTCCGATTGGAATTTCTGGTTGAAGTAGTTTTTAGAAAATGAGTGCACTAATGGATAGCCTATTAAACCATACACCTTTTCTGGCTGTGTTGTTGACATAAGATCGATTTTTAAGTTTTTCACAAAAATAACGCATAACTATGTATTTTGCAAACGGTATTATCGGAAATTCCACTAATTTCACCGCTTTACCCTACCCGACGCCACATAATGAGTCTTATAATACGGGCTATCGAGCAAATCTATCACCACACCTCGCGATGCGGCATGCACAAACTTACCGTCTTTGAGATACAGACCCACATGGTTGATTCTCGATCGGCTCTTTCGCGACGAGAAAAACACCAAATCGCCCTCACGAAGGTCGCTTTTCTTGATTTCCTTGCAGTTGATCTGGAGGATCCTCGCGGAATTGCGCTGCAGCGACACACCATACACCTCCTTATACAACTGGCTCACGAGTCCCGAGCAATCCACACCGCTACGCGAAGTGCCACCGTAGCGATAAGGCACGCCAAGCCACTTATCCACCTCGGCATATAGTTTTTTATTATCGCCAGCCTTCGCCTCCACTTCAGTCTGCCCTCCATCACCCGTAGAAGGCACCGACGTGGAATTGTCGTAAATATCATCAGTGGTGACCCTACGCGACGTGTGGCACGAAGTGAATAGCACCCCCATACACGCCACAGCAATGGCAAACATTATTTTTTCGATACGTTTATGCATTTCGGTTTAGTTTTTTTGGTTTAATCCTTCTCACGATTTATGGTTAATAAAAAAGCCGAAGTTCCTTGTGTAATAGCATAAAGCGTTTCACATTTTGGACTCCGGCTATATCTTTCACGCAATCGCCTTTGCCAGGCACGCATTGCGCACGATTTTATTCAGCTGTTTCTTGCTCAGTTTGTTCAGCCTCTTCAAACGAAGTGAAGCCAGCAGCCAAAAGCAGATTATACCAAGAAATGATTTTCTTTATGTCGTTGTTATACACACGTTCCTTGTCATAGTCTGGCAAAACACCTTCAAGGAATGCGTGAAGGGCCTCTGGAGTAGTATATTGCTTAGCATCCAATGCCTTACCTTCGTTTTTCTCATATATTGTGGTGAACACCTTAGCCAATGGCACTTCCTCGCCATAAGTGTAGATAGCGATATCACCAAGCGAAACAATCTTGTCGCGAGTGTAAGCTGGCACGCGCTTCTTATCACTAAGGTTTTGCACAATTATCATGTTCTTGCCATACGATACCAATTCATAAAGACCTGGCTTACCAGATATTGAAAGAATTTTCTTAAGCATAATTTTATTTTATCTATTGTTTATTTAATTGAAATGTAGATTGCAAAGTTAATTGAAATGTTTGGGATGTGCAATAACAAACAATCACACACAAAAATCTATCTCAATATTTCGAAGTTACGAAATATTGTGTAAATTTACATCACATTATAATATCGAACCTCCATCACGTTCTTTTTTTTAATAACTATCGATTATGAAAATTGCAACATCTTTAATTATTGGCCTACTCTGTACGCTATCATCATTTGCACAAACAACACCCGACTCCACGCCCTCCACAAGCGAATCTGCAGCTTCGGCAGTGAAATCAAGCCTCACCGGAAGCATGTACGAAATCGTTGCTTGTGCCGACAATAACGATCTCATTTTTTCCCTTAACAAAGAGACGGGCGAGGTTAAATATTTGAGTTTCGGCAAATATATCAATATCAGCCGCCAAGAGACCCCTGAAGATGTCGCTGAGGCTGGTAAGATAAATTATCAGCTGGTAATGTCCTCCACCTCTGTTTATCTTATAAACCTCAATGGTGGCACTATCTGGTATTTGAAAAGCACAGGATTTACTCACAGTAAGGACAAATTCGTCTTGCTGAAAAGAAAGTAGCATCAGCATCGATAAATCGAAAAATCGCAGACACTCACCAACAATTCTGCGGAATCGGTATAAAACAAAGCCGGTTCCGCAGATTTTTTCTTCTGTGCGATAATTTCTACGCGTGGGCACGGATTTTGCCCACGCACCTGATACCTTTGCCAAAAGGTAATCAAAAAAGAAATAGTATGAACACAGACGAAAAACTACAAAATGGCGCAAACATCTACAACGAGTATCATCGAAAATACTACGACAACGATTTTTTCAACGACTGCGAACGGCAATACGTGAGCGAAATCATCGAGGCGTGCGAACTCAATTTCTACGACCGCCTGATTCCCAAGCGCGAAATGTATCTCGCTCTCGACTATTGCCACCGCGCCAATCGTGCCGTGAAGATAGTGCTCGATGCGCAGTTTCTCGCGGGCGACGACCTTAACGCCTACATCGCACGCCACAAGGGCAACCGACTCAAACTGCTTGGCGCCGGTTCTCACGCTCACCAACAGTTCGACCGCTCGTTTCACATCGAATATCAGCCCCGCCCTCTGGCGCTGCTCAGCCGCCGCATGCACGCCTTTCTCTCACATTAGCCACAGCAGAAATGTTGAATCTATCAAGAAAATAGTTGTTTAGCCAAAATTTTTACTATCTTTGTAATTAATTATTAACTAACAATTTATACCTATGAGAAAAATAGTTTGGACTCTTGCAGCATTATTGCTGATTTTATCATCTTGTGCAAAATCAAATGAAGAAAAGGCTGAGGCACTAATCAAAGAAAACCTTCAACAAACCTTGCCACACCCCGAAAGCTACAAGCCCATTTCTACAGTTGTTGATAGCGCATTTTTCGATGTGCAAAACCTGATGGACGCTGCAAAGACTGTTCAAGAATTAGCCAAGCTACTTCAATTGCAAGTAGAATATAACATCGAAGTCGAATCTGCGATGTTATCTATGGACACAAATACTCCCACAAAGTATTCCTCCGAATTTGAACGCAAAAATTACAACGATGCGAAGGAAAAATACGATAAATACGCTAAATTTCTTAAGAAAAACTCGTCGCAGATCACCGCATCTATAAAAAATCTAAAGGAATCCGTTGCCAATATGTACGGCGACGAACACTCTTGCTGGGTTGCCTGTCATAAATTCTCAGCAATGAATAAAGCAAACACAGCTAACGAAACGTACGAACTCATTTTTTCTGCGATAAAGATTTCACACGATGCGGAGATGGCATGATGAAACAAGAATTTGAAAAATTAATGACACTATTCGATAACATATATGATGCAGAAGACGAGGACGAAGTGATAGAAATATTCAATCATTATAATTACTACTTTTAATACTACACAGGCATAAGTAGCTTGCATTTTGCCTTACCAGCATAAGGCAAACCCTTTTACGCCCATTTTTCAGCCTCATAATGCGAGATTTACCTATTTGGGCTTAGTGTATGTCGATTGTTCGGACTAAAATGATTATTTTTGTAGGATTATTTCGAAATGGCAATTGCGATGGATTCAAAGAAAATTATCATAAAAGGTGCAAGGGTTAACAACTTAAAGAACATCGATGTAGAGATACCTCGAGGCAAACTTGTGGTAGTAACAGGACTATCGGGAAGCGGCAAATCGTCGCTCGCCTTCGACACGCTGTATGCCGAAGGGCAACGCCGATATGTGGAAAGTCTCTCATCGTATGCCCGTCAGTTCCTTGGTAAAATGGCAAAACCAGATTGCGACTTCATCAAAGGTTTGCCTCCTGCCATCGCCATCGAGCAAAAGGTCACCACTCGCAATTCGCGAAGCACCGTGGGCACATCTACTGAGATATACGACTATCTGCGAATGCTGTTTGCCCGCATTGGCAAGACCTACTCTCCTATCTCTGGACAACTGGTGAAGAAACACACGTCGAACGACGTGATCAACGCCATCAACAGTTATCCTATAGGCACGCGCATAGCCATTCTTGCCAACTTGCAATTGCCTGCCGACCGCGACTTCGCCACACAACTATCCATCTTGGTGAAAGGCGGTTACTCGCGACTTGAACACGAAGGCAAATTCGTGTCAATCACCGACCTAATTCCTGAAGCAGACTCACTCGACTACCATCAATATAGGTTGCTTATCGACCGCCTTGCCGTGACTCGCACCAAGGAGGACGATATGCGCATGCTCGACTCGCTTTCGACAGCATTTTTTGAGGGCCGCGACGAATGCGTGATAATGATATGGCAAGCCAACGGCACCATTCAGACTCTGCAATTCTCAAAGCGTTTCGAGGCTGACGGCATCACTTTTCAAGAGCCAACCGACTTGATGTTCAACTTCAATAACCCAGTTGGCGCATGCCCTGTGTGCGAGGGTTTTGGCAAAGTCACAGGCATCGACGAGAACCTTGTGGTGCCTAATAAAGCCCTTTCAATCTACGATGACGCTGTGGCATGCTGGCGCGGAAAAATTATGGGTGAATGGAAAGACCAATTTATTCGCCAAGCCGTACCTGCAGGTTTTCCTATTCACACGCCTTACAACCAACTCACCGACGAGCAACGCCGTCTCTTGTGGCGTGGCGACAGCTACACAAAAGGCATCGACGCATTCTTCAATTTTGTGCAATCGAAGTCATACTCAATACAATATCGCGTGATGCTTGCCCGCTATCGAGGCAAGACCGTATGCCCTGAGTGCAACGGATCGCGCCTGAAAAAAGATGCGCAATACATCAAAATCAATGGTATGACCATAAGCGATATGGTGAAGATGCCTATCTCAAAACTCCTCGATTGGTTCAACGATTTACACCTCGACGAGGCCGACGCTCTAATCGCCAAACGCCTACAGGCGGAAATCACCAGCCGTCTGCGCTTTCTCAACGAGGTGGGCTTGGGCTATCTCACGCTCGACCGCATCTCATCTACGCTATCTGGCGGTGAAAGCCAACGCATTAGCCTCACCACATCGCTCGGCAGTTCGCTTGTGGGCTCAATCTACATCCTCGACGAACCAAGCATAGGCTTACACTCTCGCGACACTTCACGACTCATCAACGTGCTGAAAATGCTTCGCGACATAGGCAATACCGTGGTGGTGGTAGAACACGACGAAGACATAATACGCGCTGCCGACTATCTCATCGATATCGGCCCTGATGCCGGACGCTTGGGCGGAGAAATTGTGTACGCAGGTCCTCTTAAGCCTGATGCCAAGGCCAACCGAAGCTACACGCTGAAGTATCTTACGGGCGAACTAAGCATTGAAGTGCCCAAGATGCGACGCAATTGGAACAACTTCATTGAGGTGAAGGGCGCTGCTGAAAACAACCTCAAAGGCATCGACGTGAAATTTCCTCTCGGCGTAATCACTGTGGTGACTGGCGTAAGCGGTAGTGGCAAATCTACGCTCGTAAATCAGATTCTATATCGCGCATTGGCGCGTCGTCTCGACATCAACGTGGATGCTCCGGGCGCTTACCTCTCTATTGAGGGCGACCTCAGCCAAGTGGGCGGAATCGACTACGTTGACCAAAACCCTATTGGCAAATCGTCGCGCAGCAACCCTGCCACCTACCTCAAAGCATTCGACGAAATCCGACACCTCTTTGCCGAGCAACAGCTATCAAAGCAAATGGGATATAACGCCGGCTTCTTCTCGTTTAACGCTCCCGGTGGACGATGCGAAGATTGCAAGGGCGAAGGAACTATCACCATAGAGATGCAATTTATGGCCGACATCACGCTCGAATGCGAATCGTGCCACGGCAAACGATATAGCCAAAGCGCTCTTGAAGTGGAATATCGTGGCAAGAACATCTATGATGTGCTAAACATGACTGTGAACCAAGCCATTGAGTTTTTCAACGAAAAACCAGGCACTACCGAGCGACGCATAGTGAAGCGACTGAAGCCTCTGCAAGACGTGGGCCTTGGTTACATCAAACTGGGGCAATCATCATCATCGCTATCGGGCGGTGAAAACCAACGCGTAAAGTTGGCTTACTACCTCTGCGACGACCGTAAAACGCCTACTCTCTTCATTTTTGACGAACCTACCACGGGTCTGCACTTCCACGACATCAGCACCCTCATGAAGTCGTTCAACCAACTGATTGCCCACGGGCACTCTATCATCATCATTGAGCACAACATCGATGTGATAAAATGCGCCGATTATGTAATCGACATGGGCCCTGAGGGCGGCGACAAGGGAGGCAATGTGGTGGCAACAGGCACGCCAGAAGAAATAGCACAATGCCCCGAAAGCTACACTGGGCATTTCCTCGCCGAGAAGCTACATCCTAACAAGTAATTTCAGATTATTCGGAATAACCAACGAAAAAAGCAACATCTACGTGTGGTGCAATCTCTAAGCCAACTTCGCAGATGTTGCTTCTATATTATCTCCTCTCCGAAAATTTAAACCTAATTCGGAAATCTGATTATTTCTTATGCTTGATGCAGTATTCCATAAGCGCTACCACATCGTCAGGATCTTTGCTATTAAAGTTATTATCAGCCAAATATTGCTTAATCTCCTTCTTCAGTTTAGGAAAAGCCTTTTCAAAAACCTTTCCTGAGCGAATTGGCAACAATTTGCCATTAACCAACAGCACATAATCGTCTTTAACGGTGAACTTCAGGTCGCGAACCTTATTAAGGTCAACTACGCTCGGGTTAAACGCAATGCTTTGCACTCTCGATGCAGCAACAGTCTCGGTGCCAGTGCCATAGGCACCAATATGACCATCATAGTTTTCAAGCACAGTGTGGCGACGATAGCACAAACGCACATCATCATCATAAACCACCATTTGCACAAACGAAGCTTTACCGCCATAGAAAAACGCATCATCTCCAATTTTCACAAGGGTAACGTTTTCTGGACCAGCCAACGCCTCTACCTCACCATTTTTATTTTTAAAATGCATCTCATCAAGCAAAAAACAATAGTTTAGGGTGGCGCTTGCTCGAGAGCCGTCCTTGAAGTAAACCACACCTGGTTGGAAATCATCATATACATAAGCAGCGTTGGTTGGCATACGCTTCAACACGTCGGCTGCAGAAGTTGTATTCACTTTTTCTACCACATTTTGTGCCGTTACCACCGACACACTCCCTAAAAGCATTGCCGATAAAACTATCGCCTTACATATCTGTTTCACTTTCATAGTTTTTACGCTAAAATTTTTTCTATTCATTCTTTTTGGACACTGAAGACAACACCGCATTTTGCCCAAATAAGGTTTATAATTCACAAATATAATACAGAAACATCGCATTTTAGCACGCAAACCAAATTTTTTGGCAAAAAAAATTGGCTGCTAAACCTCATCAGAGGCCAGCAGCCAACATTCTATCTAACTCTGTCGCTCAAAAATTCAAGGACAGATTCACAACGTCATTACTTCTTTTTAGCGTCGATTTCCTTGAGCAATTCCTCAACAGCAACCTTCAACTGAGTATCCTCACCCTTGACCACTGTTTCTGGTGAGTTAGCCACCTTGATGTCTGGTTCCAATTGATCGTTTTCAAGATAACCACCGTCGGCCTTTTGATAGCCAATAACAGGAATACCGAATACCAAAGAATTATCGATAAGAGTTTCCCAGTTAACGCTTGTCATTGTTCCAGGAACAGGCATACCTACGAGCTTACCAATCTTCTTGTATTTGTAAACCCATGGGCTACCGTGTGCATTACTATAGTTGGCTTCGCATTGGAGCATAATAGAAGGCTTGTTCCAGCGGCGGCTTGGCATATCGCACGCTTCACGGCCTCTTGCCACTTGAGTAAGGTATTTTTCACCGCTGAAGAACACTTCGAGGTCTTCATGAAGGCGACCACCACCATTGAAGCGAGTGTCAATCACAATACCTTCCTTGTCGTTGAATTTACCCAAAACTTGTGAGTAAACGTCACGGAACGAAGCATCGTTCATCGATTGGATGTGTACATAACCAAGTCTGCCACCAGAGAGGCGTTCTACGTCGGCTTCACGAGCATCAACCCAACGCTTGTAGAGCAATGCATTGAATGCTCCAGATGCGATTGGCAATACCACTTCGTCCCAACGTGTGCCGTCGGCTGGATTATAGATAGAAACCAAAGTCTTCTTTCTACCCAATTCATTGAAAATCACAGCATAGTCAGTGCTATCATTGAGTTCTTCGCCATTGATGCGCTCGATGATGCAACCAGCCTTCATCTTTGAAGTAGCACGGTCAAATGGACCACCCTTCACCACTTCGTCTACCTTCATACCCTTGTCGGTATAAGTCCAGTCGTAGATAAGGCCAAGGCTCATAGTGCGTTCATCGTTCATCGATGCGTTGCCGTAATATCTGCCACCAGTGTGCGATACATTCAATTCACCAAGAATTTCACTCAACAATTCAGCGAAATCGTTATTGTTGTTGATATGAGGTAAGAACTTGCGGTAAGCTTCAGCCATCATTGGCCAATCAACACCGTGCATATTGGTGTTGTAGAAGCACTTAGCTTCTTGCTTAACCACGTGTTCAAACATATATGCGCGTTCTGCCTTATGATCAACCTTCATAGTTGCCGATGCAGTGATAGGAGTCTGCTTTTCGCCAGGAATGTCAATCTTCTTAGTAGAACCACCGATAAGGAACATCGATTTGCCATCGTCCATCATTTGCAGATAGCCACCACCTACGCCCTTGCTCACAAGGCGAGTTTCCTTGCTGCGAGTAGTGTATTTCCACAAGTCAGGCTTGCCTTCAAACGAAGTAGTGTAATATAAAGTTTCGCCGTCAGGAGTCAATGCAGCAGCACTGAGGTCAGAAGAGTTTGGAGTAAGGCGCACGATGCGGTCGCACATTCCTTCGAACTCAATAACGAGGTCTTTCTTTTCATCAGCCTTCTTTGAATCGTCGGCTTTACCCTTCTTCTTGCCTTTCTTGTCAGCCTTTGCCTTATCAGCTTTTGCCTTGCTTCCCTTTTGAGCTTTTTCTACTTCCTTCAAGAGCTCGTAGTCTTCCTTATTGAGGTTGAAACGGTCATAAGCATCCTTATTCATAAAGGCAAGCATAATGTCGTTTTGTGAACCCCAAGAAGCGTGTGAACGCATACCGTAACGGTCAGTTACAAACATAATAGCATTACCGTTCATCACCCAAGTAGGCATCATGCTGAAGTAGCCGCTGCCTGTGATATTGAAAATCTCACCACCTTGAGCGCTTACGATACCAGCATCGTAATATGGGTCGTGCTTTTTGTCAACAAATTGAATGCAGAACCACTTTCCGTCAGGACTCCACTCATAAGAGAATTCTTCGTTGTTGTCATACCACTTGCTGCCATCGGTGATTTGGCGCACCTTGTTTGACTCAAGGTTGAGCACCATCAATCGGCAACGGTCTTCGATAAACGCCAATTCCTTGCCGTCTGGTGAGAATTGTGGCGCATAACGCTCAATTTCAGTAGAAGGCAATACCACCTTTTCGTCGATAAGAGTAGCGTTAGCGAAGTTTTGGTCTTCCTTGCGAGAGATAGTGGCAGTGTAGAGTTGCCAGTTTCCGCCGCGTTCGCTTGCATAAGCAATAGTGCGATTGTCTTTCCAAGTCACACCGCGCTCTTCAGCGGCAGTCTGAGTGATTTGCTTAGTGGTGTTGTAATCAACCGACGTCACAAACACCTCGCCACGAGAGATGAAAGCCAATTGCTTGCCGTCTGGCGAAACCTCGCCCGACTTTGGCGATGCGAAAATCTTTGACACTTCTTCTTCTTCATCAAGAAGCACGTCAATCTTCACCTTCTTTGGCTCAGCGCCTTGCGATTTGATGTAAATTTCGCCATCGTAAGCGAAGCACAATGTGCCGTCGTTGGCCATTGAGAGGAATCTCACTGGGTGAGTAGCGAAATTAGTTACAGCCTTCACCTGAGCAGGGCTGTTGATATCCATTTGATAAACGTTGAACGAACCGCCATTTCTTTCACTCAAGAAATACACAGTCTTGCCATCAGATGCCAAGATTGGTTGACGATCCTCACCACCGCGATTAGTGAGGTTGGTATGCTTGCCTGTAGTGACGTCATACTTCCAAAGGTCGCGAGTCACCGATGAAGTGTGGTGCTTACGCAAAGCATCTTCAAATCCCTTGCAGTCGTTGTAGAGCATAGTCTTGCCGTCAGCGCTGAAGCAGATATTTTCGGCAGGAGTAGCGAGCACTTGTTGTGTGCGGCCGCCATTCACTGGCACCTTATACAATTCGCGAAGCGCGCCTGATGGGAACAATGCGCTCTTAGCAGGATCTTGAATGCAAGCACCGAAATACACCCACTTGCCGTCGTTTGAAAACGCGGTTGGGATTTCTCCAGCCGAGTTAGTAGTCAAGCGTTTAGCAGTGCCACCGTTTGCCGGCATCACAAACACGTCCATGTTGCCATGTCGGTCACTTGAGAACACAATCTGCTTGCCGTCTGGGCTCCAGATAGGGTTGTTCTCATAACTTGGTTGTGTGGTCAAGCGCACTGCTGTGCCACCCTGCGACGAAACTTTCCAGATGTCGCCCTTATACGAGAAGGCGATTTCCTTGCCATCTGGAGAAATTTTAGCCGTACGAAGCCATAATGGCGTAGACGCTCCAGCTGACAATGCAGCGAGCATCATTACGGTCAGTCCAATTGCTTTCTTTTTCATATAGCCTTTATAAAAATTTGTTTATTATATTATTCAGGTTATTCAGGTTTACGGATTTTGTAGTTCGTCTTCATTATAGTCATACCACTTTGAATACATCAAGTAGTTCTTGGCTATTTTCACATTCATCTCTTGTGCCTGTGCTGGGTCTACCTTCTTCTTAAACACTGCTGGCGCACCTGCCCACAATTCGTGAGGGCCAATCACAGTGCCCTTTTTCACAACGCTGCCGGCTGCCACAATAGCACCCTCGCCCACTTCCACGTCATCAAGGAGCACCGAGCCCATACCGATAAGCGCAAACGAGCGTATTTTAGCGCCATGAACAGTCACGTTGTGGCCTATCGACACGTCGTCGCCGATTTCGATGGTTGACTTCTGATATAGCGTGTGGAGCACACTGCCATCTTGAATATTAACGCGATTACCGATTGTGATAGTGTTAACATCGCCACGCAGCACTGTGCCAAACCACACAGTGCAATCGTTGCCCATTGTCACTTCGCCAATCAAGGCTGCATTGTCGGCGAGAAAACATCCTGTGCCATACTTTGGCTTGAGTATTTCGCCGTTACGATTGATTGTTCGTACAATTGCCATTTCTTCTATTTATGCTTTATTTTTTGTTATTTCAATTCCTTAGTTTTCTCTTCAAGCCATGCGCATTCTTCAGCAGTGAGATGCTTGCTTAGGCGTTCACGCACCATGGCGTGATATTCATTGATTTCTGCCACCTCAACGTCGGTGAGCATACTTCTATCTATCAGATTTAAGTCGTATGGGAGGAGCGTGAGGTTTTCAAACTTCATAAATCCGCCAAATTCTTCGCTGACCACATCGTTCACAGTGAGCACACAGTTCTCAATGCGTATGCCATACTCACCTGTCTTATAAAGTCCGGGCTCATTGCTTGTCACCATTCCAGGAACAAGTTCCACAGGATTTTCGTTTGTGCGAATGCTTTGAGGGCCCTCGTGCACCGAGAGGAAATGTCCCACGCCGTGACCGGTGCCGTGGAAGAAAGTCATGTGTTCTTTCCACAAGAATTGGCGGGCAAGCACATCGAGCTGCACACCGCGAGTGTGTTCGGGGAACACGGCATTGCCTAAAGCCAAATGGCCTTTCAGCACCAAAGTATAGTCGTGGCGCTCGGCATCAGTAGGGTTGCCAAGCGATACGGTGCGGGTGATGTCGGTAGTGCCGTCGAGATATTGCGCACCAGTGTCAACGAGCAGCAGGCCCTCGCCACGCAGTGTGGCTGCCGTAGCATCTTCTGGTTCGTAGTGCACAATAGCGCCGTGCGCGCCATAGCCGGCTATCATGCCGAAACTCTCATCCATATATAGTTCTTCCTTCTTTCTCTCCTCGATTGCCTTGCGAGCCACATCCATTTCGGTGATAGTGCCAGTAGGAGCCATCTTTTCAAGCCACATGAATGTGCGCACGAGTGCAGCACCATCGCGTTCCATCGCGTTGCGGAAACCGCCAATTTGCACTTCGTTTTTCACGCCCTTGAGCATTTTTATTGGGTTAGGCGCATATATCTTCGAGGCAATGGCAGAGGCAAGCGTATCGTTCACCTCATCGGCATCAATCAGCACATCCACCGATTGGCGCACCTTGCCGAGATATTCCACCACGCTCTCGTAGTCTTTCACCTTCACGCCTGCGCTCTTAAGGTGAGAAGCCACTTCGCCAGTAATCTTATCTTCGTCAACAAAAAGCACAGTCTCCTGCTCCGACACAAACAGATATGAAATCACCACCGGAGTGAAATCAACGTCAGAACCTCTCAGATTGAGTATCCAAGCGATGCTGTCGAGCGATGCCACGAGCATTGCCTGAGCATCATATCGCTCCACTGCCTGAAGCACGCGTTGCAATTTGCTCACAACGCTCTCGCCGGCATATTCCATAGCATGAACGTATGCCTTGCCAGATGGGCGAGCCGGACGATCGGTCCACACCTTATCGGCAGGAGCAAAATCTGTGGCCAAGCGGAAGCCATTGTTTCCGCAATACAATTCGAGTTCGCCCACCTGACGTGCCGAGAACAATCTGCCATCAACAGCTATGATAGCATCTTCACCAAGCACTTGAGCCAACCATTCTTCCTTTGTGTCAGGGTTAGGTCCATTTTCGCGATGCATCTCGAATCCACTGCCCTGCAATTGTTCTTCTGCTTGCAAGAAATAGCGCGAATCGGTCCACAGTGCAGCCTCGTCGGCAGTAATCACAGCCGTGCCGTTGCTGCCGGTGAATCCGCTCACCCAATCTCTCACTTTCCAATAGTCACATATATATTCGCTCTGGTGTGGGTCGGTGCCTGGTATGATCACTGCATCCACGCCCACTCGGCGCATCTCGGCGCGTATAGCCTCCAGATTTTTAACTGTGTTTTCGCTCATATTGTAGTAGTTATTTTATTAGATTTTTCTCTAAGATTTTCATTCTCCACGAGCCAAGCGCTTCTTTGCCTCGTCCATACGCCACTTGTTGGCCGCGAAACGGAATGCGAAGCCCACATGGCGCGCCACTGTAGGCAGTGTACCATAATATTTACACATTATGCCGAAGCGTTCTTTCAGCGATTTCTTGCGATTCTTCACCGATAGTCCATCGGCAAGATAAGAAATCACCGGCTTTTCGCCAAGATATGCGTTGGCTTTCGACGCTTTTAGGCATCTGATGCACCAATCATAGTCGGCTGAAAAGCGATATTGCATATCATAATGCCCCATAATGCTTCGCTTTGCCACAAACGCCTGATGGCACACGAGCATACCCGAAGCGAAACTCTTCACTGTGAGGCGTGCAGGCGCAGTGAGGTGGCGAGCGCCCAGCACATTGCCTTGCTCGTCAACCAACTGTGTTTGTCCGTAAATGATATCGGGTTCTTTGGCAGCCTCGTCGGCCATGCGCTGCAGCACATCGGCGTCGGCAAAGGCATCACCGGCATTCAAGAATATCAAATATTTACCTTCAGCCTTATCGATTGCCTTATTCATCGCATCATAGAGGCCATGGTCGGGCTCGCTCACGATCCTCACGTTAGGAATACCCGATGACCTCACCGCATCAAGCGTGGCATCGCTCGACGCACCGTCAATCACCAAATATTCGTAGTCTTGAAAAGATTGCTCGCGCACGCTATTAAGTGTGGGACTTATCACCCCCACAGCATTATAGGTTACGGTAACAACCGTAAATAAATTTTTATAGCCACCGTCCATTCTACAGTCTCGTAAAAGTTCAAAATTCAATATAGAGAGATTAGTCAAAGTTAGTAAAACAATACGGCATTTCCGAATGATTTAACATAGATTTAGAATACCCATTTTCTATCAGGCTTTTCACACCTTTAAGCGCAGCACAAAACGGGCTCCACCAGTGTATGTGGTATCAAGATAGACCTCTCCACCAAGCAGTTCGGCAACCGAGCGACAGATGGCAAGTCCGAGCCCCGTGCCTTGGCGGAATGAGTTGACCTTATAGAAGCGCTCAAATATCTCCTCGCCCTTACCTTCAGGCACGCCATCGCCAGTGTCGGCGCACGAGAATTCGCACCAACCATCGGCATCAGCGCCACGAAATTCCAGCGTGATGCTACCCTCATCGGTGTGTTTAAGGGCATTGGTAAGGTAATTCACGAGCACCTGCTGAACGCGTCGCGCATCGGTGCTGATGCTATAATTATCATCCACGTTGCTTTTGAATTTCATCTCAATATTTCGCTTGTTGCGGAATTGCACCGACTGCAATGCCATACGGCACATATCATTCACCACCACACGGCTATAATTGATATGCGACTTTCCGGATTTTAGGGAGCTGAAATCGAGAATATCGTCAACGAGCGTTATCAGCAACTCGGCATTCTGCGTGATGATTTTGCCATATTCGGCGCGTTCTTCATCGTTCATCGTGGCAGTGACGCCTGGCGAAGTGAGCAAATCCACGAATCCGCAGATGGCATTCAGCGGAGTGCGCACCTCGTGGCTCATGTTCTGCACAAATTCCACCTTGATGCGTTCCGACGACTCGGCTTTTTCTTTAGCCTCAACCAATTCCCTATTGGTAACCTCCAATTGGCGCTGATATTTGATAGTGTCGCTGATGTCCAAGCCAAACACATCCACATATATGCCATCCAACGCCACATAAAATGCGCAGTCCAAACCGTTCCATGTCTGTGCCACAAACTCAAAACTTGTTTTCCCGCCCTTGATGCACTCATTCAGTTTTCCGAGCAATAATGTAGATGATTTAGGCAACACTTGCATGAGCAAGCAGCCCTTGAGCATACGCCCAACACCATGAAACACCTTGCGCACATTTTTATTGCCCATCACCACGCTCAAATCCTTCACCTCACCATCGTCGCCGCGCAACATTCGCCCACGGAAATAGACGATTGGCATATTCTCAAAGAGGCTGGTGAATATACGATTGGTCTCAAGTTCGCGTATCTTCAATTCTTTCACCGTTATTGAGCGACGCATATATCCCACTACGAGCAAGAATATCAGCAGCAAAGCCGCAACAGAGATTACGACAATCTCCGAGAGATAACGCTCAAATATCGACTCCGGCCGATTGATCAACTCGGTATCGTCAGGCACAAGCGACATATCTATATCGAAGTGATGAAGCAAGCGATAATCCAGCACCACCCGCGTGTCGTTGCTACCATATTGTGGAATCTCGCGCGGACTCTTGCCACCAACCACATCCTTCACCACCGAGCGCAGATGCTCAAAGTAGGCGTCGTCGTTTAGCAAATATCCGCCCAGCACATTGCAGCCGTCGGAAAACCATCCATTGTCGCGAAACACAAAGCAAGGCGCCTTTGATGCTTCAAGCAGATAGATGGCGGAATTCATCAGCAAAAAATCGCTCTTGCCCGGAGTAATACCCAACCATGAGGCATAGATTACGGCATCTTCGCGCTTATCAAGAGCCGACAAGCGCCTGATAAGGCTGTCGCTGCTCACCTCTTTCGACCCGATAATATGCATATTCAGCTCAGGCTTTTGCTCCTGCGCATATTTGCACAATCTCTGATATGTGGTATGGCTAAACTGATCGTCGCCACTCACCAGATACACATTTTTCAATTCTGGCATGAGTGTGCACATCAAGTCCAACGTTTTTTCGGGGAAAATAGACATCGGTTGCATAGTGATGTTGAATCGCTTAACCAGTTGCGCGGCCGAGACACAGCGTTCGGGCGATATCACACGATCCAGCACTATCTGCAATTTATCTCCAGCATAGTCTGTTCCGCCCACGGCTATCATCGGTATTCCGGGGCAAACGGCATTTATGTCGTCGCACAGCGACAAGGTGCTGCTACCCAAAAGCATCACAGTCTTAGGGCGAAGCACTTGCATTTCTTCAGTCAAGTCATTCACCACAGAATCGAGCTGTTCCATAGTGGCAATACTTACCAAAGGGATGTGCATCACTTCCACACGCCCGCGGCAATCTTTTTCCACAAATTCGGTTACATTCCTTATCACGCGATTACTCCAGCGATAATATCCTGAATAGGTGGAAACCACAAGCATATCACAAGGCTTTTCCACTGGCTCCGCTTTCACTCCCATCACTACGATGCACATTAGAGTCAACAGAAGCGTTATCTTATTTTTCAATAGGTCTCTCAATATATTTTTAAGATTTAATTCTGTATCTTGAAGTCTTCTGCAACAAATGTAGCAATAAAAATCGATAATCATTTTCATTTTTTGCAAAAAAGAAAACATTTACAATAATCGCGCTTTTCAAGCGTTATATATTGTGATGAGAATTGGTAATTTTAAGCGACATATTATATTATTCGCACTTGCACTGATGGCTTTCGGCTTGCAAGCGCAAATCAACGACAAGGTCTTAAACCGCCCTTATGCCGACCTCAAGCGCGTGCATCTGGGCTTCTCTGTGGGTGTGGCATTCCAAAACCTCAGCCTCACCAACAACGGCTATGTCAGCCCCGAGGGCAATGCATGGTTTGCCGAGGTGCCAAGCCATTCACCGGGTTTCACCGTGGGTGTTCTTGCCGACATTCGCCTGAGCAAGCAGTTCAACCTGCGTTTCTCGCCTGGCATGCAGTTTGGCAGCAAGACCATCAAATTTCACGACGCCAACAATCTTGAAGCGCCGCTCAGCAGCCAAAACGTGAAATCAACATTCGTGGTGATGCCTGTAGATCTGAAATACTCGGCATTAAGGCACCACAATGTGCGCCCCTACGTGGTAGGCGGTGTGATGGGCGTGCTCGACGTGAGCAAACGTCGCCGCGAACAACTGCAATTCAATTCCACCGACGCCATGCTCACCATAGGCTTCGGTTGCGATATATACTTACCTTACTTCAAGTTCTGCCCTGAAGTGAAATTCTGCTTCGGCCTCAGCAACCTGATTAAGCGCGACCGCCCTGACTTGGAGGACGACCCTACGATGCAAGCATTCACCAACAGCATCGGCAAGGCAAAAAACAATATGATGGTGATTACATTCTATTTCGAATAATCTACCCACAACGCATTTACAACAAAATCAAATAAGAAAAATGTTTCGCAAAGCCCTAAATATTACATTCCTAATCGCTATGGTTCTGACGGCATTATCCGCCAAAGGTCAGACCGACGCACAATTCACGCAATATTGGGCTGCGCCAAACTATTATTGCCCTGCAGTGATAGGCAACACCGACAATATCCACGTCACCCTCGGCAGCCGCATGCAATGGATAGGCATCACCAATGCCCCGAAATCATTCAACGCCCTTGCCGACATGCCATTTAAGGTGGGCAGCCAACGCATGGCTGTGGGCTTGAACATCTCGCAACAAAGCATGGGCCTTTATCGCACCATCAATGCAGCAGCACAGATTGCCTACAAGCGCAAGATGCTCAAAGGCACTCTAAGCATCGGTCTACAAGCCGGATACGTCAATCAGACTTTCAAAGGCTCTGAAGTGTTTATCCCAGGCGACGACAATTATCACCAAACTGGCGACGATGCCATTCCTCAACAAGACGTGGCTGGCGGAAGCATCGACTTCGCGGCCGGTTTGGCATATAATCACAAATATTTCTGGCTTGCCGTTGCAGCCACTCACATCAACGAGGCAAGCATCACTCTGAAAACCGAAAACTCCACCGACGACCTTTATGAGTTTAAGGCCGGACGAACCTACTATTTTATGGGAGGAGGCAATATAGCGCTAAAAAATACGTTATTAGAATTACTACCTTCGGTGATGTTTAAGACTGATTCTCACTACTATCAAGCCGAAGCCACTGCTCGCGTGAGATACAACAAATTTCTCTCTGGCGGCGTGGGCTATCGTTGGAAAGACGCCGTGTCGGTGATGATTGGCGCTGAGTTTAAGGGCATATTCCTCGGATATAGCTACGACTACCCAATATCCAAGATAGTGAAAGGCACAAGCGGCAGCCATGAGCTGTGGCTTGGCTACAACGTGAAACTGAAAATGGGAGATGTGAATAAAAACAAGCATCGAAGCATAAGATTAATGTAAAAAAAACAAACAAAGAGAAAATATATAACTTACAATATGAAGAAACTATTATCTATAGTATCAATCGGTTTAGCGGTGGCATCATGCGGCTCATCACGAAGCCTCAGCGGCAGTTCAGGCGGCGAAGTCACCGGAGTGAGCGGTACAACATGGTCGGAACCTTCGCCTTATGGCATGGTGCTCGTAGACCGTGGCTCTATGAAAGTTGGTCCTGCCGAAGCCGATTCGCTTTGGGGCATCGAGGCTGAAGCCAGAGGCATCTCAGTGGACGGATTCTGGATGGACGAAACCGAAATCACCAATTCTAAGTATAAGCAATTTCTGTTTTGGGTGCGCGACTCTATCATTCGCGAGCGCCTTGCCGACCCTGCATACGGCGGCAACGAAGCATTCAAGATTGAAGAGGACAAAGAGGGCAACCCTATCACACCTCGCCTCAACTGGAACCGCCCAATTCCTTGGAAAAATGCCAACGAGGACGAACAACGCGCCATCGAAAGTGTTTATCGCACCAACGTGATCACTGGCGTACGCGAGCTCGACCCCGAACAAATGAATTATCGCTACGAAACATACAATCTCACCGAAGCGGCTAAACGCAAACACCGCCTCAACGCTGAGCGTCGCGACTACAACACCGACCACGCTGTAGACTACACCCTGCCTATCATCAGCAAGGACACTGCCTACATCGACGACGAGGGTAAGATCGTGCGCCAAACCATCTCACGCGCCCTTTCAAGCGACTTCGATTTTGTAAACACTTACATCGTGAACATATACCCCGACACCACTTGCTGGGTAAACGACTTTGAGAATGCCTACAACGAACCATATGTGCGTATGTATTTCTCAAATGCCGGCTACAACGACTATCCAGTGGTGGGCGTTAGCTGGGAACAAGCATCGGCATTCTGCGCTTGGCGCACAGAATTCCTCAAGCGCTCACTTGGCAAACAAGGAGTATACGTAGAGCCTTATCGCTTGCCTACCGAAGCCGAATGGGAATTTGCCGCTCGTGCCGGTATCAATAAAAACAAATATCCCTGGGAAGGCGACCTGCCACTCACTGAGAAAGACGGTTGCTTCTATGCCAACTTCAAGCCTATGGAGGGCAACTATGTGAAAGACGGCAACATCATCACCTCGCGCGTTGGCACCTACAGCCCTAACGACTTCGGACTATACGACATGGCGGGAAACGTGAGCGAATGGACCTCTACTGCCTACACCGAGAGCGTGAGCAAACTCACAAGCGACCTCAACCCTGAGTATCGCTATGCCGCTGCCAAGGAAGATCCTTATAAGATGACACGCAAAATCGTGCGCGGCGGTTCGTGGAAAGATGTGGCTCACAACATTCGCAGCGACATACGCATGTGGGAATATCAAAACGAACAACGCTCTTACATCGGTTTCCGCTGCGTGCGTTCGCACGTGGGCTTCGACCGCTCAAAGAAGCGTAAAAACTAATAGTGATGTATAACTCTTTACAAAAACATTAAAAACACATACTTGCAATGGGTAAGATTAAGAAATATAAAAATATAGTAGAGCGCTTCCTCTCCAACGAAGGCGGTCAGCGATTTTTCAACGCTGCATACAGCCTTGGTGCTGCTGTGGTAATCCTCGGTGCCCTCTTCAAGATTTTGCACCTTTCTGGCGGTAACGAGATGCTCTGCATCGGTATGGGCACTGAAGTGGTGATGTTCCTTCTCACCGCTTTCGACCGTCCTGAAAACCAATACAAATGGGAGGATGTTTTCCCTGTGCTCGGTTCGGGTGACCCTAACGACCGCCCTGACTTCAACACTGGCAACGGAATCATCATCAATGGTGGCGCCGCAACTAAAGACATCGCATCACACATGCCTAACGTAACTTCGGCACAAGCTCGCGCAGCTGCCGGCATCCCTCAAGGCATCGAACTATCTGACGCCGACACTGCTTCGCTCACCGACAGCATCGCTAAGATGGCTGCCGCAAGCGACCAGCTCAGCCGTATGGCAGAACTCACCGACGCCACTCAGCAATATCTCTCACAGATGTCGGCCATCAGCGAGCAAATGACGAAGCTCAAAGAAACCACCGAGGCGCTCAACAACGTGCAAGACACACTGCTTGCAAGCTATCGCGCTATCACCGACAACAGCGAGAATATCACCGAAAGTTCTACTGGATATGTTGAGCAAATGAACTCACTCAACCGCAACATCGGCGGATTGAACACAATCTACGAAATACAACTCAAGAGCATATCTTCTCAACTCGATAGCATCGACCGCGTGAACCGTGGCTTGAAGGATATTCGCGACATGTATGAAAAGAGTGCTGCCGAAAGCGCCAACTACTGCGACGAGACTGCACGCCTCGCTCACAACATGAAGCAACTCAACAGTGTGTATGAAAAGATGGTAAAGGCTATGACAGTGAGCATGTATCACCCTAACGTGATGCCTGGCGATATGCCATCATTTAACAATCAAGACAACAAAAACGATCAATAAGCAATATGGCAAGTGCTCGTAATCAGACCATAGGCAGAATGTCGCCCCGGCAGAAGATGATAAACCTTATGTATATCGTCCTCACCGCCATGTTGGCACTCAACGTGTCGAGCGACGTGCTAAATGGTTTCAGCCAAGTAGAGGACGGAATGGCTCGCTCCAACCGCACCCTCACTATGCGCAACGCGGCACTCCTCGACCAATTGCAGGCTTTCGTCGACAAAAACCCCGAAAAAGGGTCGGCATGGCTTGCCAAAGCCAAGGACGTGCATCGTGCCACCGACGACCTCTACCAATACATCGACTCGCTGAAATATGCCATCGTTGTTGAGGCTGACGGTGAAAACGCTAACGTAAAAGAAATTGAAAACAAAGAGAATATCGATGCCGCAGCTCACGTGATGCTGCCTCCTACCGGGAACAAAGGCGCCGAACTACGCAAGGCCGTGGATGCCTACCGCAATTTCGTGCTGCAATTCCTCGACGACAGCACAAAGGTGGCAAGCGTAAAAGCCGCTCTTTCTACCCAATTAAAAAACAAAACTGCCAATAACGCCAGAAAAAATTGGGAAGAAGCAATGTTTGAGGACATGCCTGTAGTGGCTGCTGTGACTCTGCTCTCTAAGCTCCAAGGCGACATCCGCTTTGCAGAGGGCGAAGTGCTTCAGACGCTCATCACCAACGTTGACCTCGGCGATGTGCGCGTGAACAAACTCAGCGCTTTTGTTGTGCCAAACTCTCGCATCGTTATGCGCGGTGGCAAATATAGCGCCGACATTGTGCTTGCTGCTGTCGACACCACTTCGCTACCTAAAGTATATATCAACGGTAGCCTTCTCGGAGGCGGTCGCGGACAATATGAAGTGGGCACCAGCAAAGCCGGCAATTTTGACTATTCTGGTTACATAGAAGTGCCTGCTGGCGACGGCTCGCTCTCGCGCTATCCATTCAAGTCGAGCTACACTGTCATTGAACCAATGGCTACAATTTCGGCAACTATGATGACCGTGCTCTATGCCGGTATCAACAACCCTATATCGATAGCCGTGCCTGGCGTGCCAAGTTCGTCTATCTCGGCAAGCATGACCAACGGTACGCTCACCCGTAGCGGCAACACTTGGATTGCCCGCCCTGCAAAGGTCGGCGCCGAAGCCGTAATAACCGTTACTGCCAATATGGATGGTCGTAAACAGACTGTGGGTAGCACAAAATTCCGTGTTCGCAAATTGCCAGACCCAATGCCATATATCGCCTATCGCGATGCCAACGGCGCAGAAAACCGCTATAAGGGCAGCAAACCGTTCTCTAAGACACTGTTGCTTCAATCCGAAGGCATTTCTGCGGCAATCGACGATGATATGCTCAACGTGGCTTACCGCGTGCTAAGCTTTGAGACAGTGTTCTTCGATTCTATGGGTAACGCTATCCCAGAAGTGTCGAGCGGCAGCAAGTTCTCTCAACGCCAACTCAACAGCTTCCGACGCCTCAACCGCGGCAAACGCTTCTACATCTCTAAGGTGCGTGCAGTGGGTCCTGACGGCATCGAACGTCAATTGGCTCCTATGGAAGTGCTCGTGAACTGATAATAACTAAGATAAACTCATCTATAATTCATAATAGAAACTATGAATGTAATAAAAATATTTGCAACTGCCCTACTCGCTGTGATTGCCGTTTCGGCTTCAGCACAGACCGAGAGCACCGCCTCGGTGGTTCGTCGTGCAAAGGCTGATGCTCAAAAAGCCAACGCTAAAAAAGCAGGCAACGTCACCGAACGTATGCAAACATTCTACGAAGTGAAAGCCAAAAGCGATGCCGACCTTCAATGGATGCGTGTGATATACCGTTCGCTCGACATCAAACAAGAAGCCAACACTTGCCTGTTTTATCCCGAAGAACCTAACCAAGACGGACAAAGCCTATTCTTCATCATCATGCGCCTGCTCATCAACGGACAAATCAACGCCTATGAATATCTCGACGGCCGCGAAATGTTCACCGACCAATATAAGGTGAAGGTGAAGGATATGCTCGACCGCTATGGCGTGATCTACACCAACGCTAAGGGCAGCACCGAGAAGAATCCTAAATTCCAAATCGAAGATGCCGACATCCCTGGCAACGAAGTACTCAGCTACTACATCATTGAGCGCTACGAATTCGACCGCGTGAGCAACAGCATCAGTCGCCACGTAGATGCCATCTGCCCTGTGCTGCATCGCTCTTCGGAATGGGGAGGCGAGGCCGTGAGATACCCAATGTTTTGGGTGAAACTTGCCGACATCCGCCCATATCTTGCTCAGCAATATGTGTTCACCGACAACGACAACAACTTGCCTCGCTACAACTACGACGACTATTTCATCCGCAATATGTATCGTGGCGACATCTATAAGACCAAAAACTTGCGCAACCTCACGCTCATGCAGATGTTTCCTGACCCTGACGATTTAAAGCACGCGCAAGACAGCATCGAGGCTCGTCTGGCATCGTTCGACAAAAACCTTTGGGTGCCAAGCCGCGAAGAATTGCAAGCACGCGCCGAAGCCGCTGAAGCAGCCGACACCACAAACGTGACTATTCAAAGCCGCGACAAGGGCGACAAAGAGAAAACCGTAAAACGCAGCGCAACCAGCAAGCGCGCTAAGAGCCAAGTGAAGGAGCAAAAGCGCACCAAGGTGAAGACCCAAAAGGTGAAGAGCTCTGCAACTCGCAGCGTTCGCGCCCGCAAGCGTTAAACCCAATTCGGCCTATATACATACAATTAAGCGATGAAACATACCTAATGCTTCATCGCTTAATTTTTATCCCAATTCGGTCTTTAGGGCTTGGACGGATTTTGGAATTTTAGAAGCGCAGATTTTGATTGGTTTTTAATGAGTAATAGCAGACTATTGCGAGTTAAAAACAAACAAAAGATGCCTTATAAAAAACGAAAGACGCCAAGCAGTAGAAAATTTTTTTACATATACGGCCTATTGACCGATTTGGGTTTATACTATGGTGAGATTACTCCATTACAATTCGCTCTTGGCAAATTCCTTCACCAATGCGCAATTTTCTTTATCCCTATAAGTTAATATGACCTTGCGGTCGGTGTCTACTTTCAAAATCTGTAGTACAATTTCACCATTACTTAGCTTAAATACGGACTTATATATACAATTTTCTCCAACAGAATGGAATTTTTCCCAATCATCGCTCGAAATTCCGATATACGATGACTTAAACCTCTCAACACAAGATGCAGGCTTACCGTATTTTTCCGTCAACAATTCTTTCAAATGATAGTAGTCGGCAGAAAGCTCACTCCACTTATCTCTTGCTGGAAAGCCCACCGATATAGTCGATACCAAGTCTTTATTACTCAATGTTTCCACCCTGAGTACACATCTCTTAAAATCAGCGAAGTCACCAGTAAGGCATGCCACACCGTTGCGCACAAATGCCACCCTGAATTTGCCGGCTTTCATTCTCCTCACAAAATCGTCGAGCTTACCATCTATAGGCACGCCCTTAAATCTGAGATGTGTGCTATTTTGCATCGCCTCTTCGTCGGCCAGTGCATTATCCGCCGCTTTTCTATCCTTCTCCGGCATTTTGTCGCAGAATTCAGTCTCTTCGCCACGCACCTGTTCCTCATTTTCCACACCCTTAAGACCCCTATAAGCCATCATCGCCACAAGGGCAATAAACATAAAGGTCCAAAACCATAAGAGTTTTTTCATACCTTTGTTTCTCCTTTCTTTAAAGTTATTGTTAGTTTTAAGATTATTATACAAAGATAGCGCAAAACGAGAGCAGAATATCAAGTTTGATTGAATATTTGCAGAGGACAGCCAAGCAATCCTATGTAAATTTCGACATTTTCCCCTACTTTTACAAGCAATTCTCCGAAATTACACACAAACAAGGGGCTGCATCAGGAAAACACCGGATACAGCCCCAACACTCTATACTGAACTATTACTCTTATTTAATCATCACTTTGAGTGCCTTATTGGCGACCTTCACAAGATATATGCCCTGTGGAAGTGATACCACGTCGCCAGCGTATGCCTTACCTGCAGCCACCATAGCGCCGCTTATCGAATAAACAGCATAATCGGCTTCTGAATTAAACAGCACGCCATCTGAAACTACTACTGCGATTTCTGATGCGTCAACATCCACGCCATTGATACCCGAAGTTGCTGCGAGAGTCAATGTCACAGCTTTCTTCAATCCGCCAGCCGACGCTGTCAAAACATATTCAACTGCTGATGGAGCAGTGAAATCAACCTTACCGTCAGTGATAGTAAATACGTCGCCGCCATCCCATGTCACTTGATCACAACCTACATAGAACGACTTTGAAACATTATTATAAGCATCGCCATCGGCAAGCACTACTGCTGCAGTAGAAAGATATGAAGCAGACTTTTCGCCGATTGCTGAGAGTCGAGGATAGTGATTGCTTGATTTCAACCATGCATCAGAGAGTGTCAACTCAGTAGTCTCCTTTGTACCAAGCGCCTTCACTGTGCCGTCGCTACCTGCAATGGCCTTGACTGTAGAATTCACAGCATTGTCATAATATACATTGGTGTACTTAGCCTTGCTTGATGCTTTACCCAAAATGGTGCCTATATTCTTAGCACTTGCATTTGTGGCAACCACCTTACCAGCCGAATAAACCTCGCTGAACTCAAATGCGGTGTATGTAGACGATGGATAAGCCATGATGCCACCAACGCTGCTCTCGGCAGTCACTGTGCCCACATTGTAGCTCTGCTTGATGGTAGGAACGCCATATCCCACAAGACCACCTGCACCGGCTGCCGATGTAGATACCTTGGTGGATGTATTGGCCACATCACCCATATTGAAGCACTGTGCTATTTCACACACATCGGTCTTGCCTACAAGTCCGCCAACGTTTGTCTTTGATCCTGTAACAGCACCGGCATTGTATGATGAAGTAAGTGAAAGAAGTGCAGTAGCACTCTTCTTGTAAGCATATCCCACAAGACCGCCTACCTCGGAAGTACCTGTCACTTCACCTTCGTTTGCAGAAGTCTTAATATCGGCACTGCCATTAGTATAACCTACCAAGCCACCAACATTTGCGCTTGTGCCTTTCACTTCGCCTTTATTGCTCAACGACTGCATTTCAACCAACTCTGCATGTCCGGCGATACCACCAACGCGCGTAGTTCCAGAAACAGCACCCTCATTTACGCAATCAAGTATCTTCACCACAATGACGTTGTTTCCAGCCTTACCAACAATGCCGCCTACATAGTCTTTTGTACTCTTAACCAAAGAATAGTTAGCACACTTCTCTATGACTGCGCCACCATCGGCGTAACCTACTATACCACCAAGATTGCTTGCTGTGGCATTAATCGACGCGTAATTGGTGCAATTGACAATCTTGCCGGCAGTGGCACCAGCAAATGCGCCTACATAACCTACGCCATATATCGAAGAACCCATACCGATAGTAAGATTAGATACTTCTGACGCAGCATTCAATTTGCCAAACAAACCAATGTAAGGCACATCCATCAAGACCTTGTTCATAACCAGATTCCTTAAGGTCTTGCCATTACCGTCAAACTTTCCGCTAAAGCCAGCGCTTTCGCTGCCAGAGATTGGGTTGATGTCAACACCAGCCATGTCAATGTCGTTCATCACCTTGAAAGCCTTACCCTCAAAATTGCTGCCCGACTTAGCTGTAAGATTAGATAACTTCACGAGGTCGGCGGCTGTTGCTATCTGATAAGGATTGGCTTCTGTGCCATCACCTGCAAGGAACTTACCAAATGTAGCCACAGGGATGGTACGAGTGAACGCATCCTTTGTTCCAACAAGCACGTCTTCGGCGTAATCATCCGATTCGTTTATATTCAACTTGCCGTCAACAACAGTAAACACACTGGCTGTCTTTGTATTCCAAGTAATGCTTGCTGGCAATGCGAAGCCCTCAACGAGTTGATCTCTCGTGCTACCATCGCTTATCACAACAGGTGTGGCGAAGAATTTCACCGCCTCATTGCTTGCGAAGGTGTTAAGCACTGGATATTCACCCGACACGCGAGTCCATGCCGAAGCATCGGCAAATAAAGTCTCGTTAGTGTCAATCAGCTTAGATGTTGCCACGCCCTTTACGCCGAGGCTTGGATACAAAGCAATCTGACTATCATAAAAGGCATCTGTGATTTTTGTGCCGGCAACAAGCAAGCCAACCACAGCACCCACATTATTATAATTTCCATTAGGGATTACTGGGGCAACCGACAGAGCATTCTCTATTGTAGAACCGTTTTTTGTCTCACCTGCAATACCACCTACGCCTGTCACGCCAGTTGCCGAATTCACAACACCAGCGTTCATCACATTCTTCATCACGCCATTGTTAGAAGCCACAAGACCACCAATCTTATTGTTTGCTGTGCCGTCTACAGTGATTGCGCCGGCATTCATTGTGCCTTCAATAGTGCCATAGTTTGTGTTGGCTACACCGCCAACAGCACCAATAGCTTTTGTGGTGACATTACCCAAATTCAAGCAATTTCTCACAACACCACTTTCCTGTATGATATACACCAAGCCTCCAGAGAAGCCATCCGAAGCAGTAAACGATGCGTAATTTACACAATTCTCCACTATACCATACAGATAGCAAACAAATGGAGCGAAGTTTCTATACACCTTAAATCCGTCGGTAGCAGCGATTGTGAGGTTTTTCACAACACCGTCTTTAGAAACCTTGCCAAACAATGCGCTATTGAGTTTCTTATCTGTAGCATTGTCAAGGGCGAAATTATTCAATGAATAGCCTGCGCCATCAAATATGCCGGCAAAGGCATTAAGGCCACTTGCTGGTGCAATAGGCGAAAATGCTGTGCCGCCCATATCGATATCACCAGTCATCTTGAAGTATTCTCTTTCAAACGAAAGGTTTTGTGCACTTGCAGCCTCCGACAATTTATCCATATCGGCGCGCGAAGAAATCAAGTATGGATTGGCTTCTGTGCCTTCGCCTGAGAAAATCACTGGATAAATCTTCACAAGGCTACGCTTGGTGCTTTCGCCAAGATAAGCGGTAATCACCACGTCCTCAACCTTGCTTCCGCGAGTTACGCTCACATTGTTACCATTAACCTTAACCAATTCGCTGTCTGACAATTGCCACTCCACATCGGCATACTCACCAAGGGTGAAATTCTTCTTCACTCTCGATGAAGCATCGCCATCGGCAAGGTAGATTGGCACAGCATAAAGCTTAGCAACCTCCAAATCGGCAAATTTCTTCAAACGTGGATACATACCCTTTGTGAATGTCCACACTTCGGTGTCAAATCCTTCAAATGCAGTGCCATCGGTCATTGCCTTTGTGTTCATGGCGCCACCCACTGAGTAGTTGCCACACATCTGCAAATCAAAGAAGCAATTCTTCATCGATAATTGGCCTACCTGTGTTCCCACTAGTTCACAACCTTCGTGGCGCGAAAGCACGCCGCTGAAGATTGCGCCATATACGAGCACATTCTCTACAGTCACAACATCTCGACTACCCAAATAACCAATCACGCCACCAACGTTAGGACTGTCTTCATTATACACAGTGCTTGCGCTGTAGCAATTCTTTATCGAGCCTGAATCGATGGTGCCAACAATACCGCCGGTATACGACGATCCATCAACTCCCGAAATATATGCTGCAGAAAAACAATCAGCGATTGCTGTCTTGTTGGCTGTACCCACAATACCACCGCAGCAGTTTTGCGATCCGCCATTGATTGTTCCTATAAAGTAGCAATCGGTGATTTCTGGTTCAGAACTAAGTCCTATAGAAATAGCAGCGATACCGCCAAGGTGAGTGGATGTGCTGCTTGTGCTGTTAGAAACAATTGTTCCTGACGAATAGCACGAATATATCTTACCCGTATTCTGACCCACGATACAACCGGCTGCCGATTGTGAGGTGGTGATAGTGCCAGAAAACGAGCAATTCTTCACAGTACCAGCCGATTGACCAGCTACACCGCCCTTAAACGAGCCTCCTGTTGATGACATCGTGGCATCAACCACCTGGCAATTCTCTATCACACCATTGTTGGCTCCTGCTATAACACCCGAATAACTGCTGCTACTGGTGATTGACGCATTTGCAACCTTAAGATTCTTAATCACCGCCAACTTATCGGCAAAACCGAAAATGGCTTGATAGTTAGTACCTGTGAGTGTGAATCCACTCACTGTATGATTCTTACCATCAAATGTACCATTAAATTTCTTCAAGTTATTACCAATCTGGACAGCCTTGTCGGTGCTGCTATAGGTAATATCATTCTCTAACTGAACAAACTTGCCGGCAAGATTGTTGCCACCAAGCACAACACTCGACAACTCATTCATGTCGGCGACGGTCTTTATCAGATAAGGAGAACCCTCACTGCCATCGCCACCGCTGAATGTCTGCGCCCCTGCCACAAATCCCACAGCAAGCGCAAGTAACGATAAACTAAACTTTTTCATAGTCATCTATTTAAAACTTTAAATGTATATTTCTTGCTTGGAGTGTTCACACTCACCAAATACACGCCCTTGGCTTTGTCCTCAAGCGACAGATTGTACTGCTCGCCCATCTCGCCGCTCACCAAAGCTCTGTCAATCATGGCTCCAGTGACATTATACACTGCCACCTCGGCATTCTTGATGTTATCAAGCAACACTATCTGCAGATTGCCATTTTCCACACGGCATATCACCGATTCGTCGGTATCGTCCTTCACATCGTCTATCGATGCATAGTTTTTCAACACTTCTATCAATCCGTTGTATGCGTCAATCTTACCGTAACCGCAACTATTGTTAGGAGTTTCGCCCGTAAACTTGTCGGAAATCGCAGTCTTGCTGAAGATGCTTCGTATATTATCGGGGGTCAACGTTGGGCAAGCGCCAAGCCATGTGGCAATCACACCTGCCACATGTGGCGATGCCATAGATGTGCCAAGCATAGAGCCATAATAGTATTTCTTGTCACCCCAAGTGTGTGTAGCCACCAAGCCCTCTGAATAGCCTCCGAAACTATTCAACGCCGACACAATTTGGCTACCTGGCGCTGAGATATCTGGCTTCATACGTCCATCCACCGAAGGACCTCTATTGGAGAACTGCGACAATTCGCCATCGGCAAACGCCGATTCGCTCAAAGTGCCGTCTTCGAGAAGGACATCCTTGCGAGTGTTATAAGATCCCACGCTGATGATGCCCTTTGCCACGCCACCAATTTCACACATAGAAGTGGTGAGGTCGGGTTCATCCATTGCGGAGGTCTGTTGGCGGAACACGGCGTAGGTAGAACTTGTCCACGCATGCACTGTTTCGCCATCTTCGCCAGTGACAATAAATGCCAAAGCTTTATCAGGATAGAAGTCACCGATATTCAAGGTCATTCTCACATTAGGCTTATTGTTAAGCGGGCTTATGCCAGTGGCAATATCAAAATAGCCGCTCGACTGGTCGTAAGGCTTCTGCAAAGTCACCTTGCCGGTGTAGGTTTTCGAGGCGTCGAAAGTACGGCTCTTATACACTATCTTACCTGTAGATTTGTCTACAGTCACAACATTCACTTTCATTGTCTTACCAGGCTCGCCCCAAATATCAATCGGGCAAAAGCCTTGCGTTTCGGCTTTGAAGGCAAGACCCATAAACATCTGGTTGCTCTCGCTGGTAAATGTCTTTTGCGCATGCACAGGCACAAGTCCGTCGTTGCCCGAAGCACCCACGATGATTTTGCCTGGACCTACCAACTCATCGATTGCCACATCAACAAGCGATGTGCCATCGTGCGGACCCATCTGCGAACCAAGGCTCATATTCACCACCATCGGTTGCTTGGCCTCATCGGCATATTTAAATAGGTAATGAATGGCATCCACTATGCTTGTGCTCTCATCGGTGAAATTAGAGAAAGCCAAATCGGCCTCCGACGCCACGCCATAATACACATTTCCGTCTTGCTTGTCGGCACCTGCCGCGATATTCATCACGTGGCTACCATGAGAGAAATAGTGATAATCGGTTTCTGCCGCAAGTATGCTTTCAGTAGTCTTATATTCATTGCCAAACGAATAGCCATCGGGGTGCGTACCGCCCTTGCCGTCTTGCACCCACACTCTTTTCAATCGCAACTCCGAGCGATCGGCCGTGCGAAATGCAGGGTGAGTGAAATCAAGACCACCATCCACAACACCCACAATCACACCTTTTCCAAGGAAAGGTGTCTCAAGAGGCGCTGTACCGGCTTGCACCTTATCTACCAATGTGGCCTTTCTTGCAAAGTCCATCAGATAGTCTACCTTCTCGCCTGTCTGTATGGCCACCACGCCGTCAAGGTCGCTCACGGCCTCCACTTTGTTTAGAGGAATATACACAGTGAGAACACTTGCCGACTGCGAACGCACTTCCACCCCGAGTTTCTGCATTTCGCCTACACAATCAGGGTTGTCATACTTGATGAATGCTGACACCATCGGCTCTTTGGCATTTACACTTTTCAACACGCTTCTACTGGATTCCTCCAGCAAATCTAATCGCGAATTTGACGTCAATTTCGATACATCGGCGTTACACAACAATGCACCGCTCGCCATAAACACGAGTAAAATAGTCTTAATTCCCATAGTCTATCATTTATCTCTTATACAACCAATCTAATACCGCAAATTTAAAAACATTTTATAAGAAATTACATAGTTCTTTTAGTTTTTTATCACTTATTTTTAGATTTTCCTTACAAACCGTATATTCTTGCCACAAATCAGCATTTTTGCATACAATCAAGACAATCAACCACTTACACACGCCTCTTACATTTAATGCACATTAACTAAAAATGTAAAGAAAAACAAATGGGGTGTGTCACCATCACTGGCAACACACCCCACCAAAACACATAATATATCCTAATATTTAGACTAAATCGCTACTTTCACGGTCTTAACACCGGCTTTGCTGACGATGCGCACTACATATACGCCGCTGTTCAAACCGTCGAATGTTGCCACGTCGGCTGTTGCCACGTTACCAACCATCACACCTGCTGCATTGAATACTTGCACGGTTGCTTCGCCTGTAACGCCAACTTCAATAGCATCACCATTCTTCACTACGTAAGCATCGGTTTCAACAACCTCAACACCGCTGCTACCCTTTGCAGTATATTTCAGCACAATCTGCTTGTTGTAGACGTTGCTTGCACTGTAAACAGCCCTTTCGCCGATTACCAAGTAGTATTCCTTATTCTTTTCGAGAACAATTGGAGTCAAGTAATAGTCAAGGTCGCCAGGGAACACTTGCAACTTGTTGCCAACGACATTCACAATCCATTCGTCGGCATCACCCATTGTTTCCTTACCTACAGGAACACCGTTTTCCAATGTACCTTCAATAAGTTTCACCTTCGATGAGCAGTTATAAACCTTCTTAGGAGCAGATTCAAATGTCAAGAACACGTTCTCAAGTTGCTTCAATTCTGAGCCGCTCTCTGGAGATACTGCAATTGGCATGAATTGTGGTTCTACCCACTTGCCGGCGTATTGCAATGTGATTTCCTCGTTAAGGTCGCCGGCTGCGTTTTTAAACGTACCTGCTGGCACAATCACAAAGTAGGTCTTACCGTCCGCCATATTGATAGGCATACCGTCTTCACCGTATTCGTCAAGAGGCACTGCGTATGGCGATGCTGGTTTGTTGTTGTTGATCAACCACATTCCCACTTCCACAGTTTCGCCCATTGGAATACCGCCAACCAAATTGCCGCAAAGCACCTTGATGGCAGGGTTTCTATTCACAATAGTAGCATTCTCTGCGAAGTTGAATGTAAGCTTATCAAGAGTGGTGACTTCAGCCTTGTCGGCTGGAGTGATGCTTGTAGGGGTGAAGATGCCTGTTGCGTTCTCAGTGATCGATGCCACAGCGTCGAACTCGCCAAAATCCTTATATGCTTCAGCAGTACCCTTTGGCACATACACTATCACTTGCTTATCAGGAACACCAAAGAATGGGGTCTGACTGGTATAGTCCCAGTAACCGATTTCTGGAGCCTTGCTACCAGTGAAGTGAACTTCCTTCAGCGCTGTGTCCTTATAAAATTGTCGAATACCAAATGTCTTCAGATTGCTACCGAATGTCACAGAGGTTAGGCTCTCGCAACCTGCAAACACTGCGTCTGGCAAATCACGGAGTCCGTTTGGCACTGTCATCGATGTGATCTTAGTTGCAGCGAATGCTTGTTCGCCGATATAAACGATATTCTCCGACAACTTGATGCTTGAAAGCGCTGATTGGCAGAAAGCAAAATCGTCGAGCGCAATCACCGTTGAAGGCAATGTCACAGTAGTGACTTGTGCGCCTTGGAAAGCACCACCATAGATGCCCTTACATCCTTTCTCCACATTCACAGTAGTAACTGTTGACTTTGGAGGATATGCCACAAGAAGAGATTTATCAGTTGTATAGACAGCATCACCAATCTTCACGTAATTCTTGTTGCCTGATGCCACATCGATGGTGACACAAGCAGTATTTGAAAAGGCGCGTGCTCCCACTTCTTCACATGCTGCAGGGATAGTGAACGAAGTGATTGGGCAATCAAAGAATGCTTCACCACCAATCGACTTCAAAGTGGATGGCACATTATTAATAGTAGTAAGAGCCTTGCACTCACCAAACGCACCTTCGCCAAGAATTTCGAGGTTCTTTGACAATGTTACTGTGGTGAGCTTATCACATGAGTTGAAAGCATTCTTGCAAACCTCTGTAACATTGTCTGGCAAAGTCACACTTTCCAAACCGCAGTGATAGAATGTTGAGTTCCAAATCTTTTTCAGTGTAGATGGAAATTTTATTTCCTTAAGAGCATAGCATGTGCCAAACGCGCTCGAATTTTTGTCTGTACCGATTTCCTCAACGCCTTCAGGAATTGTGATGGTAGGCAAACTTCGAGCCGCATAGAAACAATAGTCTCCGATTGTCTTCAAATCGCGAGATAGTGTAATGCTACTCGCTTGAGTGCTCATAAAAGCACCGTAGCCTAAGCTTTGCACTGTGGCAGGCAACACAATGGTTGACGCCTCTGAATAACGGAAAGCATAGTCGTCTACAGCCACCACAGTGTATGTGCTGGTTCCGTCGCTTACCGTCTCGGTCAGCGAGAATGAAGTAGCACTACTGCTGGCAGACTTAATCGACACGGTGTTTTCACTTTTTACTAAATAGGTAACATCTCCTACCGTAAATTCATCACCAATTGCTGCATACGCACTACTACATAGTGCCATCGCAGCCGCAACGAGTAAATATTTCTTCATATTGCTTCCATATAGGCCCCTTTATATTTTTACCATTTGACACAAAAGCGGGCCATTTATCTTTCATATCAAATCTTTTTCGACTGAATTACTTCGCAAATATAACATTTCATAATTTTTTATTACCGCTTTTTACAATATTTAACAATATTTATTCACCTCACACCACTCACAACACATTACTCAATGCGAATAGATTAGCAGTGAACACCTTATAGGCACAAAAAAACGGCAAGGACTCTTGTTAATCCCCACCGTTTTTTTCACTGATATTTATAAATCTAAACGTCTATCTACTCATTTGTGCCTTCACATATGTGGTTTTATCAGCCACCACGCTCACACTTTCGGTAGTTGTCTTATAGCCGTAAGCCTCCATTCTGAGGGTGTATTTTCCTGGCGCTACACCGTCGAACACAAACACGCCATTCCACTCGCCATCGGTGTGATAAGCGCGAATAGCCACACCTCGGTTATCAAGCAGATACACCATCGCACCATTCACTGGGCGGTATTGGTCGAAACTATCTTTCTGGTAATGAAACAGCGGATGATCCATCACCTCTTTGGCATCCTTCAGTTCGCCTACTATATAACCTGTCTTCTCAGGCTTACCGCCAAAAAAGGCATTGATGGCGCGGAAATAGCGCACACCCTCCATTCGGCAATAGTCGCGATTGAGCAGGCGATGACGTTCTGGCTGATAGGTGTGAAACGAGCCCTCTGCAAGGAAGCAAGGCACACGATGCTTTAGCACTTGCAGGAATCCGGTGTAGCCCAAACGGTTGGCCTTACCCGGAGCCGTGCCGCCCATCCACGAGATATCACCTGCGATATACGGGTCTTCAGGGCTCGACGAGGTCCAACTGCTCAGCGGATTATCCCAAATATATGGGAAAGCCTGCTTGCAACGGTCGATGCTGCCAGGAGCATACTCCTTGCCAGTCTCACCGCGATACATCAGCACAAGGTAATTGACCGGCGACCCGTCGACATGCGCATTGCTATGAATAGAGATAAAGTAATCAGGATTAATCGAATCCACTTGGCAAGCTATGCGTTCGAGCCCCACTATCTGTTGCTGACCATTCTCGTCGGCATCGGTTTCCACATGGTCGAGCGGCGTAGCATTGGCTTGACCTCGCGTGACATAGCCATTCTTGGTGCGCGACATCACCACCTCAGCACCCGCAGCTCGCAGTTTATTGCACAGCTCCAAGGCTTTCCAAAGATTCGTTTTTGTTTCATAAAATCCAAGGGTATCCATCACGGCATGGTTGATAGTGGCAATCGGACGGTCGTTGGCAGTCCATCCGCCATGGCCGGCATTCACATATATCACCCTACCTTTCAATCCCTTTTTGGCTGCTGCGGCATCCATAGCACAGCATGCCACGCACAGGGCAAGCGCCATCACAATCCATTTTTTCATGACATCTATAGTGTTTATGATATTTCTCTCTAACCGATTAACCCAAATCGGTCATTATGCCGTAAATGTATTTTTTATACTGCTTTGAGTCTTTCGGCTTTTATAAGGCATCTAAATCTCGAAATACATTCAATCCCTAATGACCGAATTGGGATAAAACTAATAAATGCTTGACAACCAAATTTTGATTATCAAGCATCTCATCCGTGTACCCAGAGCGGGACTTGAACCCGCACAGCTGCAATAGCCAAGGGATTTTAAGTCCCTCGTGTCTACCGATTCCACCATCTGGGCGACCTCGTTTGCTAAAAAACCGCTCAACAAAACCGCTGAGGATTTTAGCGATGCAAAGTTAACACATCATTCCGTGTTTTGCAAATGTTTTACCCCATTTAGTGCCAAATAATCGCTAATTTGTGATCAGGTAACCACCATTTACAGTTGGTCTGACGTTATATCGGTGCAATCCATAGTGCTTTGAGTGCGCTGGTCCGCTCACAGGCTGACCGCTTCCCATCAGCACATCAAAGTGCGAGTCGCACGTGCGGCACACCGCCAGCAGGCTTTCGTTGTCTACCTCTATAAGTATGGAGTGCTTTCGGCAATATGGGCAAGCCATCTCATACGCCACAGGCTGAACGCCTGCACTACCCGACACGCCCATCAGCAACACGCCTCCATTACCAGTATAGGTGGTGGCTGTGTATGGAAAATTGCTTGGCACCGAGCGTTCGCGGATAAACACGCGGTAGTCGCCCACCGAATGCACGCCATACACCGTCCAAGTGCCTATCATGCCAAGGTCGATGCGGCACGGGCCGGTTATGCGGTCGTCGTCGAGATTATCGCAACCTGCCACTCCAAGCAGCATCACCAACGCCATTATGCACATCAATGCTTTCTTCATTTCGCAAGTATTTTATCAATTTCCTTCAATTCTTCTTCGCAGAACGGTGCCGACTTAATTGCGCAGAGCGAATCTTGCATCTGCTCCACTGTGCGCGGACCGATTATCACCGATGTCACCTCTTCGCGTCGTAGTATCCACGCGGTGGCCATCTGTGCCAAACTCTGACCTCTGCGCTTTGCCACCTCGTTGAGACGACGGAGTTTCTCCACCAATTCCGGTGTAATCATCGATGCCAGCAACGGGCTGCTGTGTCCGGCACGCGAGTCGGCTGGTATGCCGCCGAGGTATTTGTCGGTGAGCAAACCCTGATTGATTGGCGAGAAGGCAGTAAAGCCCATGCCCTCCTGCTTGCATTGCTCGAGATGGCCCTTCTCCGGGTCGCGAGTGAGCAGATTATATTTGCCCTGATAAATCAACGGGCGAACGTCGCGCGCCTTGAGATAAGCCACTGCCTCTTGCAATTTATCCACAGGATAGTTGGAAAGTCCCACATAGAGGGCCTTGCCGCTGCGCACTATATCCACAAGCGCCTGCATGGTTTCCTCAATAGGCGTGAAGCCATCGTAGCGGTGCGAATAAAAAATATCCACATAGTCGAGGTGCATACGGCGGAGGCTTTCGTCAAGACTCGTAATGAGCATCTTGCGGCTCGAACCTGCCCCATAAGGACCTTCCCACATGTTGTAGCCAGCCTTAGTGGTGATTATTATCTCGTGACGATGCGCCTGGAAGTTGTCGCTATACATACGTCCGAACGTTTCCTCGGCACTTCCAAAGGGAGGCCCGTAATTGTTGGCCAAGTCAAAGCAGGTGATGCCATGGTCGAATGCATAAGTCATCTTAGCAAGCGACTCTTCATACACGTTGACGCCACCAAAATTCCACCAAAATCCAAGTGAAACCTCTGGCAAACGGATTCCCGAAGCGCCACAAGTGCGATAGTTCATCACACCCTCGGCATAACGCTCAGGATTAGCCACATACTGTTTCTTGTAGTTCATAGCCTATTTATATTTCGTTGGTTATTTTCCTAATAGTTTGTCAAACGCCTTATGATAAGTGTCGAAATTAAATTGCGACAAGGTCTCTTGGAACAGCTCCACTATGCGATCGTTGCACAGATTGCCTATCGAGCCCTCGTGGGTGTGGTGCACCTCCTTCACAGGCGTAAATTTGCCAGCCTCGATGTCGAGGCCCACCTTTTTATAAGCATCGCGGAATGGCATTCCATCGGCAGCAAGGCGATTGACTTCTTCCACCGAGAACATCAGGTCGTAGCGTGTATCATCGAGGATGTTTTCGTTGACTTTCACCTTCTGCATCATCGCATTCACCATGTCGAGAATGCTGTTGATCTCATCAAAAGCCGGCAAGAATTCCTCTTTGGTCAACTGCAGGTCGCGGAAATAGCCCGATGGCAGATTGTTGGTAATCAGCGTCATCTGGTATGGCAACGACTGCAACTTGTTGCACTTAGCACGAGTGAGTTCAAACACATCGGGATTCTTCTTGTGCGGCATAATCGACGAGCCGGTGGTGTATTCGTCGGCAAGCTTGATAAAGCCGAAGTTCTGCGAATTATACAGGCACGCATCAAAAGCCAACTTCGACACTGTAGCGGCAATGTTGGCAATCGCTTGCGACACCACACGCTCGGTCTTGCCACGCCCCATCTGCGCATACACCACATTGTAGGCCGGCGAAGCAAATCCAAGCAACTCGGTGGTCATGGTGCGGTTGAGCGGGAACGATGAGCCGTAGCCAGCAGCCGAACCCAGCGGATTGCGATTGTTCACATCGTAGGCGGCAAGCAAGAGGCGCAAGTCGTCGGCAAGCGACTCGGCGTAAGCGCCAAACCACAATCCAAACGACGAAGGCATAGCCACCTGCAAGTGGGTATAACCCGGCATAAGCACATTTTTATATTTCTCAGATTGCTCCACGAGGGTGTGAAAAAGCATTGCCACATGACTCACAAGTTCCTCTATGGCGCTACGGATGAACAGGCGCAAATCCACAAGCACTTGGTCGTTGCGGCTGCGTCCGCTGTGAATCTTCTTACCCACATCGCCAAGGCGCTTAGTGAGGAGCAATTCCACCTCGCTATGCACGTCTTCAATGCCGTCTTCTATCTCAAATTGTCCTTCTTCTATCTCTGCATATATCTTGCGCAATTCGCTGGTGAGAATGCTCAATTCATCGGCAGTGAGCAGTTCTATCGACTGCAGCATAACGATGTGCGCCAGCGAGCCAAGCACGTCATAACGCGCCAAATACATATCCATCTCACGGTCGCGACCCACTGTGTAAGTCTCTACATCGTGGTTCACCGTAACGGATTTTTCCCAAAGTTTTGATGCCATATTTTCTTATCTATTTAGTACATCAGCCCTGCTCACAGCAGCGGCATACATTATTTTACAACAAAGTTACTGCAAACCACACCTTATTCAAACCGAAATAACATTTTTTATAACAAACGCCACTGCGGCAGCGATGGATTACTCACCGGGAACAACCATTTCGACGCTGACTCGCAAGGTGGGGCAGGAATAGTTGGTCAGAATGCACCTACATAATAATTTTTAGCGGAATATATTTGGTGGTTAATTCTTTATTGCATACATTTGCGATAAATTGAGAAAGGTATGGACACTGGCGACTATTTGTATATGTTATTCATGGTTGCTATGATTATTCTTTCGATAGTAGGCAACATGAGAAAAGCCCAGAAAAAGAAGAATAAACAGCAACAATTTCCGCCAAGCCAAGCGCAACAACAGCAATTTCCGCCGTTGTCAACGTTTGGTGAGCCCCTTTCTACACAAAATAGTTACGACGATTGGTTCAATAGAGACGACGACAATGCCAAATATGGCAGTGCCACCCCGCCACCTGTAGCAAACAGTGGCGCCAACCCATTTACCATTTTGCTTGAGCAACTACACGATGGAATGAATCGCAACAATGACAAGCCCAAGAAAAAAGCCGCAAAAAAGAAGTCGTCCAAGCCATCAAAAAAGAAAAACTATGTGATAGAGCCGCCTGAGCAAGAGGGCCGGCGAGCGACAGCCAACGTTGCCACAAGCATTGCCAACGATGCTTATGCCACCACCAACGATTGTCTGCCACACGACAGCAAAGAATGGCGCAAAGCGATCATCGCACACGAAATATTGAAACGCAAATTTTAATCTAATAATAACACTATCTATAAACTATAAACATGAAATTTCCTTTTATCTCGGCTGAAGAGGCAGCCGAACTAATCAACAATGGCGACAACCTCGGTTTCTCAGGTTTCACTTATTCTGGTATTCCAAAGGTTGTGCCTGGCGCAATTGCTGCTAAAGCACGCCGCGAACACGAAGCAGGCCGCGAATTCAAAGTAAACGTATTCACCGGCGCATCTACCGGCGACGCTGTCGACGGCGAATTGTCGCGAGCTCAAGCGCTCAACCGCCGCACGCCATACCAAAACACACCAGAGTTGCGCAAGCACATCAACAATCACGAGGTGCACTACTTCGACCTTCACCTTTCTGAACTTGCTCAAAAGTTCCGCTACGGCACTTTCGGCAAGATGAATTGGGCTATCATCGAAGTTGCTAAAATCGAAGACGATGGCAAGGTGATTCTCGGTACTGGCCTTGGCAACTCACCTACATGGGTGCAATATGCCGACAGAATTATCATCGAGCTTAACGAACAACTCGACCCTCGCATAGAAGGTATGCACGACGTGTATATGCCACTCGACCCTCCTTACCGCCGCGAAATTCCTATCTACACTCCATACGACCGCATCGGTACCACTTACTTGCAGATTGACCCTGCTAAGATTGTAGGTATCGTGAAGACCAACGTGAATGTTGGTACAGCATCTAAGTTCACCCCAGCCAACGACGTAACCAACAAGATTGGTGAAAACGTTTGCTCATTCCTCACCAACGAGATCCGTCACGGACGCATTCCTAAGGAATTCCTTCCTATCCAAAGTGGTGTGGGCAACGTGGCCAATGCTGTGCTCGCAGGCTTGGAAGCAAGCGACGAGATTCCACCATTCACTATGTACACCGAGGTGATGCAAGACACCGTGCTCGACTTGGTGAAGAGCGGCAAGTGTAAACTTGTGAGCACATGCTCAATGTCGTTCTCTAACGACGCTATCCTCAATTTCTACAAGGACATCGACAAACTCAAGGAGCACATCATCCTTCGTCCTTCAGAAATCTCCAACAACCCTGGCTTGATTCGTCGTCTCGGCGTTATCGCTATGAACACAGCCCTCGAAGCCGACATCTTCGGTAACATCAACTCTACTCACGTTATCGGCACAAAGATGATGAACGGTATCGGCGGTTCGGGCGACTTCACCCGCAACGGCTACCTAAGCATCTTCTCTTGCCCATCTGTGGCAAAAGACGGCTTGATCAGCGCCATCGTGCCTATGGCTTCTCACGTCGACCACACCGAACACTCTGTTGACGTAATCATCACCGAACAAGGTATCGCCGACATCCGCGGCCTCGACCCTGTACAACGTGCCAAGGTGATTATCGACAACTGTGCTCACCCTGACTATCGCCCATTGTTGCACGAATACCTCAGCATCGGCGAAAACGGTCGCGGCGGTCAAACAGCTGCTACACTCGAAGCCGCTCTCGCATTCCACACCACCTTCCTTGCCGAAGGCGATATGCACAAGACCGACTTCTCTAAGTATGTAAAGTAATCGTCTGACTAATCTCAGGCACAACAACCCATAGCGCTGCTCCAACAATGGTGCGGCGCTTTTTGCATCTGCATTTTTGCGATTTTATCACGATTTTATAGCAAAATCTTCATTTTTCTAAATTATTGTTTTACCTTTGTTTAATTAGGAATATTTTTTAGGAATAATCAATCTCAAAACATATTTTACTATGAAGAAATTTGCTATCCTCGCCATCGCCGCCATCCTATCGTTTGGCGCAACCAACGCAACAAATATGCCACAACAGCGCAAAGCCACTCGCACCACCACGCAGAAGGCACGCACCGCTAAAGCCACCGCAGCCAATAGCGACGCTGGCAAAAGCGCAGCCGAACTCGGCAAAAAATATTTCGACAGCGAAAACTACGGCAAGGCTATAGTATATGTGAAGAAAGCCGCCGCTCAGGGCGACCTCGACAGCCAAGTGCGTCTCGCCGACATGACATTCTTCGGCAACGCCGTGGAAATGGACCGCGAAGCTGCTCACAATATGCTCGACAAAGCAATTGAGAAAGGTAGCGCCTACGCCATGGAGCGCAAAGGCTTCTATCTCATCTGCGAAGGCATGAAGGAAGAAGGCTTCGAATGGTTTAAGAAAGCTGCCAACGCCGGCAATGCCGACGCTTCGGTGTATGTGATGAACTGCTACCGCACTGGCGACTTCGAAATCACCCAACCAAATGCCGAAGAGGCTGCAAAATACTGCAAACTCGCTGCCGACCAAGGTAGCATGGAGGGTATGGCATTCTACGGCTTGTATCAAATCAACGGCGAAGCCGGAGTAGAGAAAAACGAGGCTGAAGGCTTGGCTATTATCGAAAAGGCTTACGGACTATCGCAACGCAACTCTTTTGAAAAAAACTGCCCAGAAGCAGCCAAGGTGCTTGCCGACCATCTGAAAGCCAAGGGCAACACACAAGCATCGGCCGACATCATGGCAGCCCTTCGCAAATATCACCCTAACGAATATTAAAGTTTTTCTATATGAATTACTACCTTCTCTACAGGGGACAAAAGAAGGGTCCTTTTGACAAAAAAGAACTCAAACTTAATGGTCTTGCCCCCAACGATTATGTCTGGGCCGAAGGGCTTGATGATTGGACGAGAGCCTGCGAGGTGGAAGATTTAGATGATGTTATCACTCTTCCGCCACGATTAGCGCCCACGCCACCAATGTGCCCAAAGACATACGTTGCAGAATCAATTGGCATCACAATAATTCTGTTTCTGCTCTGCACGCCACTTTGCTTCGCATCGGCCTATGGAATAATCAAAGCATCTAGCGTGAGCGAGAAATACTACAATGGACAATTCGATGAAGCAGAACAGGCATCGAGAAAGGCAAGAAAATGGTCGCTTTATCCACTGATTATATGCTTAGTGACGTATATCATCGCTATCATATTGTTTTTTGTGGGTATTCTAAGCATCCCCATTCTACGCGGCACCAATTTATAAGGCGCCAAACATCACACAGGAATCGCAACAGTTACGAATATTATATAATTAACAACACATCAAATTATGAAATACTTCATTTCAGTGAATGGTCAACAACAAGGACCCTTTGAAGTGAGCGAACTACTCGCTCACGGAATCACCCCTACCACACTCGTTTGGACCGAAGGTATGCCAGAATGGGAACCAGCCAATCAGATAGCAGAACTCCAACACCTTTTCAATACAGCGAGCAGCCAGCAAATGCCTCTCACCATCCAGCCTAAGACATGGCTTGCAGAATCGATTCTCGTGACACTATTTTGCTGTGTGCCATTTGGCATAGTGGGCATCGTGAAAGCCTCGAACGTAAGTTCGGCATTCAAAGCCGGCCAATATGCCGAAGCTGAAGCTGCATCAAAATCAGCAAAGAAATGGACAATATATGGATGTATAATCGGCGGCATTGTTACGTTGATGTACATCATCATCATCATCCTGCCATATTTCGAACAATTCGCAAAAGGGGAATTTTAAGCAATCGAAAAATTTTTAGTTGGGGGTTACTTACCCAAAATAGTCCAGAGCCGAAGCAATGCCACCACACATTGCTTCGGCTCTGACCATATATACACCCATCTTTTACAATTTCACATTATTTCAGTATATGCTTTCAGGGGTTTATCTCTTATTTTCACTTCGATTAACCATCGATAATACAAGTTTGTATTTGATTTCTCTCTTTTAATCATTTTTAATATCCACATATAGCGCATATTTTAGATAAATGATGTAACTTTGACAATAAATATACACGAATACTAACATTAACTGTATTATTCATTTATTATGAACAAAAAACTTATTCTTTTAATGTCAGTGGGTGCATTGATGCTTACAAGCTGTAACAAAAAAATGCAACCATTTGCGGCCGATTACTTCACAGTAAATCCTAACCCACTTGAAACTTCTGGTGACTTAGTACCAGCGACTGTATCTGCAAACATTCCTGCAAAATTCTTCAAGAAGAATGCAGAAGTCACTGTTACTCCTTATTTGGTGTATGGCGACAAAGAAACTCCAGCAACTCCACTTACCCTACAAGGTGAAAAAGTACGTGGCAACCACGCTGTAATCTCTTACAACAATGGTGGCAATGCTACTTTGCCTGTAGCTTACAAATACACTCCAGAAATGCTCACCAGCGACCTCGTGCTCGCATTCGACGTTCAACAAGGCAAAAAGACTTATTCTTTACCTCGCGTTAAGGTGGCTACTGGCGTAGTTGCTACTTCTACTCTCGCTGACGCTGCTACTGTAGAGCCAGCTGTTGGTCACGACAAGTTCCAACGCATCATCAAGGAAAAGGTGTCAGCCGACATCAAGTTCTTGATCAACCAAACAAACATTCGCAAGAGCGAACTTAAGTCAGACGAGCTCACTGCTCTTCACCAAACTTTGAAGGAAGCTCAAGGCAACGACAAGCTCGAAGTGGAAGAACTCAACATTTCTTCTTACGCTTCTCCAGAAGGCGGTGTGAAGCTTAACACTCGCATCGCTGAAGGTCGTGAAAAGAACACTCAAGCTTACCTCAACAAGGAACTCAAGAAGAACAAGATCGAAGATTTCGGTTCTCTCACTGCCGACTTCACTGCTCAAGACTGGGAAGGTTTCCAACAACTCGTGAGCGAAAGCAACATCCAAGACAAGGAACTTATCCTCAGCGTTCTCTCAATGTATAAGGATCCTGAACAACGCGAACGTGAAATCCGTAACCTTTCTTCAGTGTTCGACCAACTCGCTAAGGACGTTCTTCCTCACTTGCGCCGTTCACGCCTCACCGCTTCTGTCAACTTCATTGGCTTGAGCGATACTGAAATCGAAGAAGCTTACAAGAACAACGCTAAGAGCCTCACCGTAGATGAAATGCTCTACGCTGCTACTCTCACCGACGACGTTAACAAGCAAGCTGGCATCTACAAGACTTGCACTGAAGTTTATCCAGAAGACTACCGCGGATGGAACAACCTCGGTCTTTGCCAATACAAGCTTGGTGACTACACTGCTGCTGCAAGCAACTTCGACAAGGCTGCACGCATCAACCCTTCAAGCAAAGAAGTGCTTATGAACCAAGGTCTCTGCGCATTGCTCAACGATAACTACGCAGAAGCTAAGGACAAGCTCGGTGCTGCTGCTGGTGCAGAAGGTCTTGGCGACGCACTTGGTACTTACTACATCAAGACTGGCGACTACAACGCTGCAACTGGCGCATTCGGCAACTCTGTAAGCAACAACGCCGCTCTTGCTAAGATCCTTACTAAGGATTACAGCGGTGCTAAGCAAACTCTTGCTGCTGTAGCCAAGCCTAACGCTACTACTTACTACTTGATGGCAGTTCTCGGTGCCCGCACCAACAACGAACAAATGGTTACAAGCAACCTCCGTCAAGCAGTGAAACTCGATCCTTCTTTGGCTAACCGTGCTAAGAACGACCTCGAATTTGCTAAGGTAAATCTTTCTAACGCTCTCTAATTAGCCCTGCGCTAACAAGATGTTAGACTGAAATAATCCAAGTAGGAGATAAACACACTATAGGTGTTTATCTCCTACTTTTGTTTTACCCCATAGCTCATCCACAAGCCACCTCAACACACCGCCAGCAGACTCGCCTTACGGCTCCCTATCAAGCGGTTACCCATAGACGAGCAGTTTCACCGCTATAGCTGATATCACCGCATTATAGAGGGTTTTTCACGCAGTTTTCGCTGACCAAACTGATTTTTAGGGAAACATAAAGCGGAACACCCATTGGATGCTCCGCCATATATTAGAATATATTTTCCTTATTGCTTATGCATTGATCAACAAGCCTGATTCGGCCATTAGTGATCAACCATAAATCACCGATCCGTCAGGATTGAGGAATTCTGATTCGTTGAGGCTCTTCTCATATTGGTTCATAGCACGATAACTCATACCCATACTTGAGAAGCCACCATCATGATAAAGGTTTTGCATAGTCACCTTGCGAGTGAGGTCACTAAACATCACGATGCAATAATCGGCACAATCCTCGGCACTCGCGTTGCCAAGAGGCGCCATACGATTAGAGAAGTCGAACAACGAAGACATACCCTTGATGCCACTACCTGCAGTGGTCATTGTAGGTGATTGCGAAATAGTGTTGACACGCACACCGTGTTCACGACCATAGATGTAGCCGAAACTGCGAGCTATTGACTCAAGCAATGCCTTAGCATCAGCCATGTCGTTGTAGCCAAAGAGAGTGCGTTGAGCTGCGATGTAAGTCAATGCCACTACACTACCACCATCGGCAATGCAATGATTCTTCTTAGCAGCCTGAAGCATTTTGTGAAACGAAACGGCTGAGATATCGTAGGTCTTAGCCATCATATCATAGTCAATATCGTCGTAGGTGCGTCTCTTCCTAACGTTTGGCGACATACCAATAGAGTGAAGCACAAAATCGATTTGTCCGCCCAAGATTTCTACCGAGCGCTTAAATACGTTTTCAAGATCTTCATAACTTGTAGCATCTGCTGGAATGATTTCTGCATTGAGTTTCTCACCAAGCGCGTTGATTTCACCCATTCTCACAGCAACTGGCGCATTACTCAATGTGATAGTTGCTCCTTCTTCTACGGCTCTTTCAGCCACCTTCCATGCAATACTTTTGTCGTTGAGCGCACCAAATATGATGCCTCGTTTTCCTTTTAATAAATTATATGCCATTCTACAGAATAATTTGTTTCTACTTTGCGCCGGTTTCTTTACACCCATCCGGGCTCATTGCCACATTTCTCTTACGCGAAAAGTGTGACCGACGCGAAATCGGGTGCAAAATTACAAAAATTTAATTGATGCTCAATGGATTTTATCAAAAAGTTGCTCCATTTTTCCTCTTTCGTGGTCAATTTCACCGATTTGCATAAACGTTATGCCCATAATACCCTTATATCAAATCGTGTAACCGCAATTGATACCGCCACCAGCATCCGGTTAAACCATCGTGCAAAATTTGTGTCAAAAATAAGAATGAAGAGGATAAATTGAGATTATAGCGGCACAAATGACTGCGTAATTTTGCATCCTCTAAAGCACACAATTCATAATCACGAACAATAAAAAAAATGACACATACACTGAAACACCTACACTTCGCCGCGCTATTCGCACTATGCTTCTCACTAATGGCATGCACCAATAGCGAGAAAGAGCAATGCGAAGTATACAACACCGTGCGCGACGTAAACGAACTGCAACTGGCAAGCGCCACCGTCACAAAAATATACACGGTGCGCGACCCTTACTACGACGACAAGGAGCAAACGCCTGCCAAGCTCGACCTTATCGACCGCCTGCAACGCACTTTGCACGTGATGGAACACTCCATGAAAGTGGGCGACCGCATAGGCATCTACGGACTGCAATGCACCTATGCCGCTGTGATGGACTTGAACAAACTCTCGCCCGACGACATTAAGGTGGAGCGAATCAAGGGCGTAAAACAAGTGACCATTGCGCTGCCTCCTGTGCAAGTGCAAGCTATGGGCAACGATTTCGAGACAAAGGTATATCACGAACGATATTCTGGTCTGCGCTCTGCCATCACCGAGGAAGAGCGCACCATGATGCGAAGAAAGGCGTCTGACGAACTCAATGCCGAGTTCAGCAAACGCCGTAGCCAAGACATAGCATCGCTACGCAAAACCGGCGAAGACAAGGCAATAGACTTCTTCACCACCATGCTGCAAAACCTGGGATATATGCCTAAAGTAACTATTAAGAACTAACTCTCAACAAAAACGTAATGAAAGCCCTACTTATATTCTTAAAAGACCACCCACGATTGATAAAGAGCATTATCAAGACGATAGTTATAGCGATAGCCGTCGCCATACTCGCCTGCATAGGTCTTTGGGCCTACCACTACTATGTGGCTCGCCAGCAAGACAACTTTGCCGCAAAGGTGGAAAACGTGAAGACTATGGTGCGACACAACGCCTTGCAAATCGAAGACGAAGCAATATTTGCCGACACCATCAACGACATCAGCGAGATATACAGCGTGAAAGCACGCATCACTGTGCAATACGATCTTGAAAACATGCGATATCAGTTTGAAGGCGACACCCTGGTGGTGGAATTGCCTCGCGAAATCATCCAAGCCACCGAGCTCGACCGCCGTCTGCTCGACGAATACTACACCGACGGAAAATTTCACGTGTCGCGCCCTACCATCACCGGCAAACAGACCAATGAAATTGAACACCGCATGAAGCAATTCGTCACTTCTACTATGATCAACCAAGAGCACATCAAGCGTGCCCGTCGCAACGAACTTGCCAACATAATTCGCCTGTTCAGCGCCATCCACCACAACGTGCGCGTGGTGATGAATATCTCAGAGCCTCACCAGGCCATCACACCCGAAGCCCTGCCTCTCCCACTCGACCGATAAACTCCTATTCGACAATTAGCGCTTGAATCGCAATAACAGCAACAACGGGGAAATGCACATAAGCACCTCCCCGTTATCATATTATAACCTATTGATTTCTGATTAGTCGATAATCAACATCGCGTCGCCATAAGCGCCAAACATATAGCGCTCTCTGATGGCGATATCATAAGCGTTCATCACGTTTTCATATCCACCAAACGCAGCCACCATCATCAGCATTACAGACTCAGTCATTGCTGGTCCGTCGTCCTCGCTATTCTTGTTGGCGTTAGGGCCAAGTTTCGACATGTGGAAGTTAGATACCATAGAGTCGCACACCGAGAAATCGTATGGAGGGAAGATAAACTTGTTTGTCCATCCGCTAAATGGCTTGATGTGGCCGTTCATACCCACAGTGCTTTCGATGCCACGCATTGTAGATGTGCCAATAGCACAGATGCGACGACCTTCGTCCTTAGCGCGGTTTACCTGATCAACAAGTTTCTCCGACACTTCCATTTGCTCGCTATCAAGGCGATGCTTAGTGAGGTCTTCAACATCTATTTCACGGAAGTTACCAAGACCGATGTGCAATGTGAGGTAACCCTCTTCGATACCCTTGATTTCCATACGGCGAAGCAATTCGCGGCTGAAGTGCAAACTGGCAGCAGGAGCAGCCACAGCACCCTCAACGCTTGCCTTCAAGAATTGGTAGCGCTCCACATCTTCTTCCTCAGGCTCTTCGCGCACGATATAGTTAGGCAATGGAGTCTGACCCAAAGCATAGAGGTTACGCTTAAATTCCTCATGGTCGCCATCATACAAGAAGCGCAATGTGCGTCCACGCGAAGTGGTGTTGTCAATCACTTCTGCCACGATAGTGTCATCAAGGTCGAAATACAATTTATTACCAATGCGGATTTTGCGTGCAGGGTCTACAAGCACATCCCACAATTTTTGGTCTTCATTAAGTTCTCTGAGCAAGAACACCTTAATTCTTGCGCCAGTTTTTTCTTTATTACCGATCAGGCGTGCAGGAAACACACGAGTATCGTTGAACACAAAGAGGTCGCCCTCATCAAAATAATTCAAGATGTCCTTAAATACGCGATGTTCGATTTCGCCGGTCTTGCGGTGCAGCACCATCAATCGTGCTTCATCACGCACAGCGCTTGGATGCTGTGCAATTAGTTCTTCAGGCAGGTCAAAATTAAATTCCGATAACTTCATGTCGTAATAAAATTATATTGTTTTTTTTGTTTTGTTTCGTCTAATTAATCTATTGTGCCGCTTCGGCATCAACCTCAGGCATCACCATATCGGCAGCCTCCAGCACATCGAGCATATCAGGCACGTTCAAGCAGTCTTCCACTCTCACGCCACCCACACGAGTGCGTCTAAGCGCTGTCAGGTGAGCTCCGCTACCCAATGCCTCGCCGATGTCGCGAGCCAATGCGCGAATGTATGTGCCCTTGCTGCACACCACGCGCACGGTGATTTTGTCTTGTGCATATTGGAGCAGCTCTATCTCGTCAATCACAAGCAACTTTGCCTTCAGTTCCACCGTTTTGCCTTTTCTCGCCATCTTGTAGGCGCGGTGTCCGTCAACCTTACAAGCCGAGAATGCAGGTGGCACCTGTTCGATGCTTCCCACAAATTGTTTTTGCAGCACATCTTCCACCATTTCGCGGGTGATATGCTCAGTTGGGTAAGTGGCGTCAATCTGTGTTTCCAAGTCAAACGATGGCGTGGTGGCGCCAAGCGCTATCTCAGCCACATATTCCTTCACATGCGCCTGCAATTCATCGATTTGCTTTGTCATCTTGCCAGTGCACACTATCAGCACGCCTGTAGCCAAAGGGTCGAGCGTGCCGGCATGGCCCACCTTGAGCTTCTTAATACCCAAACGATAATGCAATTTGCCACGGATGCGCTTCACCACATCAAATGAAGTCCAGCCCAATGGCTTATCAAGATAAAAGACTTCTCCTGCAATAGGATTCAGCATATATATATTCTTCTCTTATTATTATCCTACAAAAAGATTGCATCCAATAGTCAACAAGCCCACTACAGCGCAATAGATAGCGAAATAGATGAGTTTGCCCTTACGCACCACATTTATCATCCACTTGCAAGCAAGTGCGCCAGAGATAAATGCCGCAGCAAAACCTACTGCCAATGCCATAAGCGACACATCGCCTTGCGACTGAGCAGCGCCTTCTATGATCTTCTTGCCATCGAGCAACATCTCACCCAAGATTGGAGGAATCACCATAAGGAATGAGAATTGTGCCAATTTTTCCTTCTTATTACCGATGAGCAAACCTGTGGCGATAGTGCTACCAGAGCGCGACAGACCTGGCATTACAGCCACTGCCTGAGCAAGACCTATCACAAAGGCATCGCGCAATGTGATTTCGCGACGCACACGTGGCTTCACGAAATATGAGAACGACAGCAAAGCCGATGTCACAAGAAGCATAATGCCCACTATGAGCATGCCTGAGCCGAAGATATCCTCCACATAGTCCTTGAAGAACAGCCCCACAACACCCACAGGAATCATTGAAATCAAGATATTGAAGAGATAGCGCATTTCATCGTTCATCTTAAACTTCAGTACACCCTTGATCAACCAATCTATTTCTTTCCAGAGCACGCACAATGTGCTGAACACTGTTGCCACATGCACCACAATGGTGAATGTGAGGTTTTCCTCTCCATCTATTCCAAACAAGTTGGAGATTAAGGCCAAATGGCCACTGCTACTTACTGGCAAAAACTCAGTGAGTCCCTGCACAATTCCTAATACTAACGCTTGCAACCAATTCATATCCTGCGTCGTTTTTTTCTATTATTATATTAATTACTTCCTGTGTCGCCACAACACACCAAAGCCCCACCACCTGGCTAATGCTATAGTGTTGGGAGTCGATGCTTTGCAATGATGTTTATTTTTGCTTTTTCTTAAAGATTATTGCGAATGCCATACCCAAGAAACCAAGGAATGTGATGGTTGGGCCCACCACAATGCGGCGTGTGCTAAAGATGTCGGCATTGAAGTGATCCAACTCGTTGCTTCCGCCAAGCATCAGCAAAAAGCCTATCACAATCATCGCGCCACAGATGCCCATAAGCGCGAAATTGATTTTTGTGAGAGGAAAATCACTATATTTTATCTTCTCTTCTTTGCTGGTTTGCACTGCCTTATTTTTAGTCTTTACCATATTATATTATAATGTCTTTCTTCTATATCTTTTATCCTGTTCGCCTTATCGGGTGAACAAATCATCGTAGTCAATGCTGATGTAGCGGTTGGCCGCAAAGGCTGCCGAAAGCGAGCATATCAGCATGCTCACCACGAGCAAAGCGCCATACACCACTGCTATATCAATCATATTGATAAGCTGTGCCCATCCTGCCTCAAACTGCACCAGATAGTATAGAGCACCCGAGAGCAGCACCGCTGCTATGAATGTAGCCACAATTCCATTCACAATGTTCACCATCACTATCGGACGGCGAATGAAGCCAGGCTTTGCGCCAACCAATTTCATGGTGTGTATGAGGAAACGCCGAGAATACACCGTCAATCGCACCGTATTAGCAATAAGCACCACCGAAATTATCAGCAACACGCCAGCCACCACAAGCAACACTATTGCCACATTGCGAATGTTGGAGTTGATTACGTCCACCACATCTTTGTGCATCTGTATCGACTCAATGCCCTGCATCTTCTTCAGCGCATATTCTATCCTGTTAAGGCTATCAGTGCAGGCATATTCAGCCTTCACCTTCACCTCAAACTCAGCGCTGAGCGGATTCACGCCTATCACCTCCATAAGGTCTTCGCCGGTCTCACGCTCCCACTCTTTGAGAGCCTCCTCACGCGACACGTATTTCACGCTGCTCACATATGGGGCATTGGTCCACATCTGCTTCAGGGTGTTGATTTCACCCTCTGTAGCAGTCTGGCTAATCACCACGTCAAAGCCAATGTTTTCCTTCAAGTCGTTGGTCAAACGGTGTGCCGCCACGCCTAAGAGCGCCACTATACCAAGCAACAAAAGCACCAACGATACGCTCATCACAGTGGTGATGTTCGAGTTGATATTCCACAATTTCCTTGATTTACCGTTAGCCATACTTATACTATTTTCGTAATAATTTGCAAAATTACAACTCAAAAACGCCCTTGTCAATACTTTTTTGAATTATTCACACATATTTCACCGTTTTACGCCATTTTTTCCATATTTCAGGCGACAATAACATGGGGATTATATAGAAAGGGCTGAAATCACGCATTATGATTTCAGCCCTCTTTGAGTTTATTTCAACGCTGACTCTTTTTCCAAGCAGCAGTTATTTCTGCATCAAGTGAGATTAGAGAACCACCTTGTAGGCAACTCCACCGACCTTCACGATGTAAGCACCGCCAACAAGTTCCACCTTGTTTACGCCTGCTTTACCTTCATATACCTTCTTAACACCGCCATCGAAGCTATAAACGTAGATAGGAGCATTTTCACAGAGTGTCACCGCTACGCCATCAGCAGCAACATTCACTACTGGACGATTATCCACCATTTCATTGTTGTCGATGCCGCTTGGGTCCTTCAAAGTCACATTGATCTTCTCCGATACGGTTGACTTTTGTTCATAACCGAAATCGTCAAGACGCCAACCTTGCACCTCATAAGCATATTTGCCGTTTTCCTTCAAATCAGAGAACTGATAAGATGTTGTCTTGCCGTCTTCGATTTTGATTACAGGCAAATTCACAGTCATCTCATCGCCCACTTCCACAGATTGAGTTACAGTCACTTCGTCCAACAAGAACTTCTTCAACTTAGATTCTTCAAACGACAATACTGTTTCAGCATCGCCATCATTAAATTCCCATGTATCCTCAGCAACACCTTTAGAATCAAATGTAATTGAGTGAATGTTAAGCTTGCCATCCACCACATAACCTGCGTGATATACGTTCAAGTTGTCGCCTGCAGTACCCTTAGCCTTCACATACACCTTATATTTACCGCCCTTAGCAGAAAGATTCATCTCAGGAGAGTAAACATTTGATATATTCATTGGGAAACGTCCGCTATTTGCACCAAGCATGCCTTCTGCAGCGATGAGGTTTCTTCCCGACCAACCTGGGTTGTCTGTAATAGCATCGGGATTTGTCACCGTCTCTGGAAGCAACTCTGAGCCTGCAGTAGACTTTGAGAATGTTTCTTTAAGGACTACATTTTCGCCAGATTCCTCTACGGTGTCATATCTGTAGGCTTGCAAATAGTAGCCCTTTGCCTTTGGAAGATATTGCCAGTTGGCTATGAAAGACGTAGAAGTGATGTCAGAAGCTTCCTTCGAAGCAGTTGGCATAAAACCATCCACCTTCATGATTCCAGATTTGTCTGAAACCTCTTCACCGCTCTTTTCCTTCACATTGTAGTAATATATCTTGTCAGGATTGATACCTTCTACAGTGTATGATTGTTCTGTAACAGCCTTATCTGTGAAGAAATATTCTGGAGCGGCATATTCATAGCTGATAGAGTTGATAGCAAGGTTACCTACCGACTTACCATCGCCCTTTTCGATACCAATCTCAATCTTACCGATGTTTACAGGGTTGTAGCCAAATGCCTCAGCCAAATCGAACTCTTGACGGCTTGCAAAATACAAAACCTCAATTCTACCACTTGTGAGAAGGTCGTTTTCCTTATCATATATTTTAATTATTGCTGTCCGGTAAAAACTTTTTTAAATAACATAAATTAGGGCTGACACTTCT